>Ga0134128_10000039_pt1 | contig 172982 bp, 147 predicted proteins | sample KB31754_FD_96462 | JGI IMG/M metagenome (GOLD analysis project Ga0134128, IMG submission 96462) | Terrestrial soil microbial communities with excess Nitrogen fertilizer from Kellogg Biological Station, Michigan, USA - KB3-175-4 | ecosystem: Environmental > Terrestrial > Soil > Unclassified ...
AAACGCCGTGCTCAGAAAATCGCCCGGGAACTGCGAATTCTCGGTTACACCGTCAATATCAAACCCGCTACGGACGCAGCACTCCCATTGTGACTTTCAACGGAGCGGTAAAAGGTGCCGGGGGATGCGAGTGCGTTTGAACGCGACAATACGCAATCCGATCAGCCCCATAAGGGAACGGTAAACGGTGCCGAAATCGGAGTGCGTTTTTCCCAACCCTGCTTACGGTCGCGGTTCTTCGCCGGCGGCTTCGGCTTCCGCGGCGGCTTCCGGCCCGGCGGCTTGGGCCTCGGCGATCACGCCCTGCGCCTCTTCGAATCGCACGCGCGGAACCTGTACCTGAAATTCGAGGGACGGAATTACGCTGGCGCCCACCAGCACGCTGGGAATGCCATTCGCCTCCAGGATGCTGTGAATGGCGTTGGCCTCCATTTCTGCGTCGATGTTCGAAGAACTGAAGAGCGGCACCATATCGAGTTCGCCCGTGTTGTCTTCGCCGGCGTCGTTCACGTCATCGAATTCAGGATCTTGCGCCATAACCCAAGGATATCGCAGAATGTGTTGTAGGCCCGTGAGTTAGGGCCACCGGAGAGGCGGCAGAATGTCGGATAACGGAATGGATCGCACAGAGAACGAAGGCGGCAACGGCCTGGCTTGGTTTCTGACAGGCGCCATCATCGGAGCGACGGTCGCAATACTGTACGCGCCCAAGAGCGGGAAAGAAACGCGCCAGTTATTTTCCGATAAGGCGAAGCAGAGCCGCGATGCCGTGAACCAGACCAGCCAGGACATTCTGGAGACCGGCAAAGAGATGTTCGAGCGCGGGCGCAAGCTGGTGGAAGACGCCGCGGACCTCTTCGAACGCGGCCGCAAGCTGGTTCGCGGAGCGTAGTCCCGCGCGCGCGGTACCATGAAGAAGAATGGCTACCGCTACTATTTCTGAATTTCGTAATGAGCCCTATGCCGATTTTTCGCAGCCGGATAACCGGCAGGCGATGGAAGCGGCTGTGCGCAAGGTGCGGTCCGAATTGGGACGCGAATACCAGTTGCGCATCGGGGGCGAATATATTTCAACGGGCGATACGCTGACCAGCGTCAACCCTTCGAACCCCAAAGAAATCGTCGGCGTGCACCACAAAGCGACGGCCGAACTGGCGAATCGTGCGGTGGAGAGCGCGTCCGAGTACTTCAAAGTCTGGAGCGCCACGCCGGCCGAAGAGCGCGTGCGCATGCTTCTTGACGCGGCGCGGATTCTGCGCCAGCGCAAGTTCGAATTCGACGCGTGGCTCGTTCTGGAAGCCGGCAAGACGTGGATTGAAGCCGAAGCCGATGTCGCCGAGGCAATCGATTTCTGCGAGTATTACGCACGCGAGATGAATCGCCTGAGCGGTTCGCAACCGGTGGTGCAGTTGCCCGGCGAAAAAGATGAGATGGTGTATATCCCGCTCGGCGTCGGCGTCGTGATCCCGCCATGGAATTTCCCGCTCGCGATTCTGGTCGGTATGACCGTCGCCTCGCTCGTCACCGGCAACACCGCTATTGTGAAGCCTTCGAGCGAAACTCCCACCATCGGCGCCAAATTCGCCGAAGTGCTGTTGGAAGCCGGATTCCCCGAACAGAGCTTCACTCTGCTCACTGGCAGCGGCGCTGCTGTCGGCGACGTCCTGGTGCAGCATCCCAAGACGCGATTCATTTCCTTCACGGGCTCTCGCGACGTGGGTCTGCGGATCAACGAACTGGCGGCGAAGCACCAGCCGGGTCAACTCTGGATCAAGCGGGTAGTCGCGGAGATGGGCGGCAAAGACGCCATCATCGTGGATGGCGATGCCGATCTGGAAAAGGCTGTCGACGGCGTGCTCTTCTCGGCGTTCGGCTATCAGGGGCAGAAATGCTCGGCGTGCTCGCGCGCCATCGTGGATGAGAAGATCTACGCTCCGTTTGTCGAAAAACTTGCGGCCAAGGCAAAGAATCTGAAGGTAGGCCCGAGCGACAATCCGGAGAACTACATGGGACCGGTGATCAGCGCGAGCGCGCGCAAGACCATTCTCGAGTACATCGAGACCGGCAGGAAGGAAGGCCGCGTGGTTGCTGGCGGCGAGGCTCCGCAGGAAGGCGGATATTTCATCCCGCCGACCATCATTGCGGATGTCGATTCCAAGGCGCGCATTTTCCAGGAAGAGATCTTCGGTCCGGTGCTGGCCGTGACGAAGGCGAAAGACTTCGATCACGCTCTGCAACTGGCCAACGATTCGCAATACGGACTCACGGGCGCAGTGTTCTCGAACACTCCGGAGCACCTGAAGCGCGCCAAGGAAGAGTTCCACGTCGGCAACCTGTATTTCAACCGGAAGTGCACGGGGGCCATGGTGGGCGCCCACCCGTTCGGCGGCTTCAACATGTCCGGCACGGATTCGAAAGCCGGCGGCCCCGATTACCTCCTGCTGTTCCTGCAGGCCAAGAGCGTGGCAACAAAAGTCAGTTAACTTTCTATAAGTTACCTCGAGTTGTTAAGACTGCAACATTGCGGTTGACCGTCAGGTTTTTCCCGTTATAATAAAACGTTCAGGTAGCCTGAAAATCTGAAATTGAGGCACCCTTGCACGCGCCGGCAGGGTGCTTCCGGTACGCGCCGCATGAAACGGTTCCTTTTGCCATCGCTGGTTCTGGCCGGCCTGCTACAGAACTTCTCCTTCGCCACCGCGCACGCTCAGACGAGGACCGCGCCGAAAAAGAAGACGACCTCAGTATCCGCCGCGAGACGGCGGAAACCCGTGCGAAAGCCTTCGAGCCCCGCTGTCGATCCCACCGTGGGAGATAACGTCGATGGCGAAGATCTCTCGGTTCGCCGTGCTGCCGTCGCGGCGCTCGGATCGGAAAACGGCAGCATCGTGGTGGTGGACCCGGCGACCGGCCGCGTCCTCAGCATGGTGAATCAGAAACTGGCGCTGCAAAGCGGTTTCATTCCCTGCTCCACCATCAAGATCGTGACCACGCTGGCCGCGCTGAATGAGCACGTGGTGGAGCCGAACACCGCGATCCGCATTTCGCGGAATGTGAGCTTCGACCTCACCAATGCTCTGGCGCACAGCAACAATCCATACTTCGCGACACTGGGCACGCGCCTCGGGTTTGACCGCGTGATTCACTACGCGCAGATGCTCGGGCTGGGTGAAAAGGCGGGCTTGGATATTCCGGGTGAGCAGCCCGGCGTATTGCCGCAAGCGCCCCCGAAAGCGGGCGGAATGGGACTCATGACCAGCTTCGGCGAGGGCTTCCAGTTGACCCCGCTGGAACTCGCCGGCCTTCTCACGGGCGTGGTGAACAACGGAACGATGTATTACCTGCAATATCCGCGCACTCCCGAAGAGTCGCAGCAGATCACCCCGAAAGTCAAGCGCGTGCTGGACCTGTCCCCCGACGGCATCAACGATTTGAAAATAGGCATGCGCAGCGCGGTGGACTTCGGCACGGCCAAACGCGCGAATTACGATCCCGCGGAACCGATTTTCGGCAAAACTGGCACCTGCACGGACTTCCGCGCGGGCAGCCACATGGGCTGGCTCGGGTCGTTCGTGGACGATGGTTCGCACAAGCTCGTGGTCGTGGTGATGTTGACGAGTCCCGTGAAGAGCGTCAGCGGCTCGGTAGCTTCGGCAGTCGCAGGCAACTTCTATCGGAATCTCTCGGACCAACGCTACTTCGCGAACGTCAAGAAGAGCGATCTGCCCGAGATCATCACGACAACGCCAACGCCGGCCTGCTGCGATAAAGAAAAGTAGCCACTACTTTTAGTAGCTACGCACCTAACCGGATTACCGGTGTGCGCGACCGCCTCCCGGACCCATGCTAGAGACATGGGACAGGAACTAGCAGCATTTTCCACTGAAATCTCACGCCTGGTCGCGGCTGCCGCGGCATCGGCCGCAGCGGTCCACGCACGGCCGCGGTTTTCTTCCAGCGGCGTGTTCTGGCGGCCCGGCGTGATCGTCACTGCCGAACATACCGTCCGCCGCGAGGATGATATCCGGGTCACTCTGCCCGATGGGCAAACCACCGCCGCGACACTGGCAGGCTCCGACCCTGGCACGGACCTCGCGGTGCTTCGCGTGGAGGGAGACGCCGGCACGCCGGTGCGTCGCGCGGAGCGGCTTCCCTCCGCAGGCAACGTGGCGCTCTCCGTGGGGCGCAGCGAAAACTCGGGCGTGAATGCGACGCTCGGTATCATCAGCGCCGTCAGCGGCGAATGGCGGACATGGCGCGGCGGTCACCTCGACGCGTACCTTCGTCTCGATTTAACCCTCTATCCCGGATCGTCCGGCGGCGTCGTGCTGAATACCGATGGCGAAGCTTTGGGCGTTGCCAGTTCGGCGCTGTCGCGCATTGCCGGCGTGGCGATTCCGGCGTCTACGGTAGAGCGTGTGGTTGAGGAGATTCTCATGCGCGGGCACGTGGCGCGCGGCTACCTCGGCGTGGGTTTGCAACCAGTGGAACTGCCGGATCATCAGAAGGGTCTGATTGTACTTTCGCTTGAACCCGGCGGTCCGGCGGCGCGCGCGGGTGTGCTGATCGGCGATATCTTCGTGTCTCTCGACGGCGCCGCTGTTTCGGGCACGGAGGACGTCCAGCATGCGCTCGAAAAGCGGCGTCCGGGCGAGCGAGTGGAAGCCAAAATCTGGCGCGGCGGAGATGGGCGGACGCTGGCGATTGAGATCGGGGAACGGCCCCGCAGGAGTTGACCATGCGTGGATACGGCGAGATTAGCGAACGGTTGCGCCGCTCCACCGTGCAGGTCCGCTTGCCCGATGGGCGCGGCGAAGGCAGCGGCGTCGTGTGGGATTCGAGCGGCGTCATCGTCACCAACGCGCACGTGGCGCGCGCTCCGCGAGCCGAGGTGGAATTCTGGGACGGCCGGGGCGCCGAAGCCGGCGTGATTGCCCGCGATGCGCGCCGCGACCTCGCGGTTCTTCGCGTGGATTCCGTTGGCCTGGAGCCTTGCACGCCCGGAGATTCGTCGCTCGTCAAAGCCGGCGAGATCGCCATCGCGGTCGGCAACCCGTTGGGCTTTGCCGGAGCCGTTTCGGTTGGCGTCATTCACGCCACCGGTGCGCTCGCCGGGATGGGCCGGCAGCGGTGGATCCGCGCGGATGTGCGTCTCGCGCCCGGCAATTCCGGCGGGCCGCTGGCCAACGCCAGAGGGCAGGTGATCGGCATCAATACGGCGATCGTGAACGGCCTCGGCGTCGCTGCGCCATCGAACGCTGTCGCGGATCTCTTGCGCGGCGGCGCGCAACCCTCTCTCGGGGTGACTCTGCGCCCGGTTCACCTGGGCATGCAGATTCTCGCGATTGAGCCCGGCAGCGTGGCGGAAGCTGCGTCGCTGAAACCGGGCGACGTGCTCCTCGGAAGCCTCGACGATCTCTGGGACGCGCTCGATTCCGGCAGCGACGTGCTGCGGCTGAGGTTCCTGCGCGGCGACGGGCGGCGCGTGCGCGAAACCTATGCGCGGCTGCAAGCGAGGGCGGAGGCGGCGTGATTCGTGTCGCCATCGCGGCGGGCTCTCCGGTCACGCGTGCCGGATTGGAAAGCCTCGTCGCGTCCAATCCCGCGCTAAAACTGGCCGGCTCGTTTGCCGACCTGAGCGCGGTGGACGCGCTGCGTGCGGACGTGGTGCTGGCAGCGGCCGCATCGGGCGACGTGCCTGCACCCGCCGGCGGATTCACGCCCGCATTCGTGCTCCTGGGCGGCACGGCGGCGCACTGGACGCAGGAAGCGCTGCGGAATGGCGTTCGGGCGCTGCTACCCGAGACAGCGTCGGCCGGCGAGATTCTGTCGGCCGTGGAAGCGGCGGGCAACGGACTGGCCGCCGTCGATCCCGCCGATTTCGAGCGCCTCCTTGCGAACGCACCGGTTCACGAAACGGCCGCCGAAGGCGAGTCGTTGACGCCGCGCGAGATTGAAGTGCTGCGGCTGATGGCGGAGGGCGCGCCAAACAAAACCATCGCCTGGAAACTCGAAATTTCAGAGCACACGGTGAAGTTCCACGTAGCGTCCATTCTCAACAAGCTCAACGCCGGCACCCGCACGGAGGCCGTAACCAAAGGCCTGCGGCGGGGAATGATCCTGATTTGATTGTGAAAAAATCCGGCTGTTGTTCTCGTGGCGCTACATTCGCCTTTCGATGCACCTTTTGCCGCTTCCTCACGGTCGCGGCTCCGTTAGCAGCATCAACTACATACGGAGCCGTGACCGTGAGGGAGCGGTAAAAGGTGTATCGAAAGCCGATTGGGTTGCCACGAGAACCCCCCGCAGACTTATGCCACGTAGCGATCGCGGCATTCCGCCGAGCAGAAGTGCACCGTTTGGCCGTGAATATTGCGAGTCACGCTGACCGCGGTGGACACGTACGTTCCGCAAACCGGATCCTTCTTCAGCTCGCCCCCGGCCGGGACCGTCGGCGCTTGCGGACGAGAGGCCGCGGCACGCTGCCCCGCGGAACGAATTCCGCCGAACAGATTCTTCAGCATGGCTCGAATGATGAGGAACAGCAGGAGGGGAAAAACGAATTCTACAAAAAATGCGCGGATCATTGAGGTTGGGGCGGTAGCGCGGCTACCGCCCCTCTAACCAGCTTACTTCTTCTTTTTATTTGTCGTCTTCGCGTCAGGGTTCTTGTACTGCGTGCTGATGCTGCCGCCCAGTGAGGTCAGCATGTCCTTGGACGCCTGCGCATACGGTCCGTTCGGCTGAAGCTCCAGGTACTTCTGGAACGCTTCCACCGTGCCCGGCACTGGAGTCACTTTGCCGTCCGACGCGATCGACGCTTTCGAAACCAGCATCACGCCGTACTGATAATAAGCGTCAGCGTAAGTGGGCTGAACTTCGATCGCCTTCTTGAAAGCGTCCGCCGCCGGTTCGTTCTGTCCGGCGTTCACGAGCAACGCGCCGAGGTTGTAATAATACTTGCCGCCATTGGGCGGATCCAACTCGGCTGCCTTCGTCAATTCAGCCTGCGCTTCGGGGAATTTCTTGTCCTTCGCCAGGGCCAAACCGTAGTTGTTATGCAGGCCGGGATCGTCCGGCTTGATGGCGATCGCCTTCTGATAGGCATCGAGCGCCTTGCCCATGGCGGCATCGAAATCCGCCCCCGTCTTCGCTGGCGGACCCACCGCGAGGCCCTGATACGCCTGCGCCAGGCTGGTCCATACAGCCAGTTGGCTTGGGTCGAGCTCGGCAGCTTTGTTCAGATTCTCGATCGCAGCGTCGTAGTTCTTCGCTTCCAGGGCAGCCTTGCCGTCGTTGTACGCGGTATTCAGCGCCGCGTTCTTCTTCATCTTGGCTTCCTGCTCTTTCATCGATTTTTCCAGAGCGGCTTTTTGCTCGGGCGTCATGCCGCGCTCGAGTTCTTTGGGAATTTCGCCGGTCTGCATCGCCTGCTGCACCATCTTCTGCTTATCGGCGTTGCTCGTTTGCGCCGCGTGAAGATCGAACGGCACCTCTTTCGGGTCGCCCGGGGACGTCTTCACATTCTTCACCGAATCGACAGCCTTGCCATCGATTTCGCAGGTCAGGTCATAGGTACCGATCGGAAGACCGGTATAAATGTAATGACCCTTTTTATCGGTCTTTACGTTGTAATCGCCCTTGATGTCGGTGCGATGGATGAGAATCTTAGCGCTTTGCACAGGCTTCCCATCCGCCCCTTTCACGATTCCTTCAATTGACGTGACTTGCGCGAAGGAAGCAGACACAAGGGCCAAAAGCCCGGCGGTCGCCAGGGCCAGGCTGCGGAAACTCATAAAACCTCCAGATTGCGTGGCTAGTGTGACTTAAATTCCAGTATAGCGTATCCGATATTAGCGCTTGCCGCCCGCCGGCCTGCGCCCCCAACGCGCGCTACTTCACAGTGGCTGCCCGGTTGCCATTCAAGAGGGCGAGAGGGGCAGACGCTCCTCCAGAGAAAAGGAGAAACGCATGCTTCATTGGTCGCTGGTTTTTCTGGTTATCGCGATTATCGCCGCTATTCTCGGATTCGGCGGAATCGCAGGCGCTGCAGTCGGAGTCGCGAAGATTCTGTTTTTCGTTTTTTTGGTGATCTGGCTGATCGCCTTCTTCGTCGGCCGTCGGGCAGTCTAACAAAAGTTCAGCCGGGAGCCCTGAGCCAAAGCGCTCGGCTCCCGGCGATGAACCTCAATTATTCCCGGCGCCGCGGCGCTGCTGCGTTCCGCCCTGCCCGCCTTGTCCCGGACGCACCGGCGGCTTTTGAGCCGCGGGCGTCTCCCGATTGAGTTCCCACATATCCACGCTCTGATCGAAATCCCCCAACAGGTACTTGCAGAAGTAATCCGCACGAATCCAGTTAAAGTATTCGCCCGCCGTCGTGTAGCCGTGACGCTGCCCCGGCAGCAGCACGAAATCGAAGCGCTTGTGCGCCTTGATCAGCGCATCCATCAGCCGGATGGTATTCGCCGGATGGACGTTGTTGTCGATATCCCCGGTGGAGAGCAGCAGGTGGCCTTTAAGGTTCTTGGCGATCTCCGAATTCTTCTCGATGGAATATTCGAACGTCACCTTTCCGTCCGGCCCTGTAATTTCTTTAAGCCCGTGGTGCTTTTCGCTCCAGGTATTGTTGTAAACGTTATTCTCATGGTTCCCGGATTCACTAACGGCGACCTTGAAAAAGTCCGGGTAAATCAGCATCGCGGCCGTGGACATAAACCCGCCGCCCGAGTGCCCGGTGATTCCGACGCGATCGATATCGATCCACGGGTACTTCGCCGCGAGCTCCTCCACCACGCGCTTCTTATCCGCCAACCCGTAGTCGCGCAAGTTGCCGTAGCCGTAGGTGTGATACCACTTCGAGCGATGCGGATTGCCGCCGCGGTTTCCGATTTCGATGACGATGAACCCCAGATTCGCCAGCGCCACGTTCGCGCTCTTCGGCGAAAACGTCTTGGTTACCGATTCCGTCTGCGGACCCGGATAGACGTACTCGACGATCGGGTATTTCTTCGACGGATCGAAGTCGAAGGGCCGGTACATCACGCCGTACAGGTCCGTGATGCCGTCGTCGGCTTTCGCTTTGAACGGCTCGGGGAAGTGGAAGCCGGCGTCGAGCAGCGGCGCGACATCGATCTTTTCGAGCGGCATCACTTCGGCGCCCGTCGAATCGTGAAGAACGGCTTCGGGCGCGGTATTCACCTTCGAATAGTTATCCACGAAGAAGCGGCCCGAATCGGAGACATTCACGGCGTGCATGGCATCGCCCGCGTCCAGCATCTTCACCCCGCTGCCGTCCAGGTTCACCGCGTAATAGTGCATGAAATACGGGTCTTCGCCGTCCTCGTGCCCGGAGGCGGTCATGTATAACTTGCGCGCCTTGTCGTCCACGTAGGAGATGTCTTCGGCGACGTACTCGCCTTTATCGATCTGGTTTTTCAGCGACCCATCGGAGCCGTAGAGATAGTAATGGCCCCAGCCGTCGCGCTCGCTCCACCAGATCAGCTCGCTGCCATTGTTGATGACGCGCAGCGGCTTGGTTTCGATGTAGACGTTCATGCGCTCCTGAATCAGCGGCTTCACATCGCCGCTTGCGATGTCCAGAATGCACAGGTCCACGCGATGCAAGTCGCGGCTCATGCGGCTGAAGTAGAGTTTGTCCGAACCCGGTCCAGCCCACAACGCTTCGGTCTTCTCCCGTTCTTCGCGGTCGCGCGCGCTCGGCCGCTCTACTTCAATCTGCAGCGTCTGATCGGTGAATGCCTCGGCCTTGAAGATCTTGCGATCCTTGGCCGCCACGTCGAACACTTCCATTTGCGAATGAGGGATTTCCTTGTCGCCGGGCATCGCATACGGGTACGTTTCGAGAGTGGGACGCGGATTGGCCAGCGAGTTGATCACCCAAAGCTTCTGCACCTTGCGCGAATCGCGGCGAATCATCGCGAACTTTTTCGAATCGCGCGACCAGGAAACATTTCCGGCTGCAACCCGTGCATTCTTGTTGTCCTGATTCTGGCTGTCGCCTTCGTTCTGTTGATCCTGCTGCTGTTGCTGGTCGCCGCCCATTCCGCGGCCGCCGCCATAGCCGAAATCCTCCTCGCCGTCCTTGGTAAGCTGCGTCTCCTCGATCGTCTTGTCGTCGGCCTTCTTGAGCGCTTTGGCGTAATTCGCGGAGTCCATCATGTAGAGGTTGTGGTTGCGCGCGAACACCACCCAATTGCCGTCGGGCGAAATGCTCGCCCACTGCGCTTTGCGCTGCGGTTTTTCGTCCAGCAGATTCAGTTTGTTGGTGGCGAGCTCGTACTCGAAGTACAGGAGTTTCTGGCCGGGAGCGGCAACGCCGGCGCCGCGACCGCCACGGCCGCCCTGCTGCTGCGGATCTTCGTCATCGCCGTTGCCTTGCGCCGTCGCGGTTGTCCCGCCGTGCGTGTCCGTCTTCTTCTCCCCCGGAATCACGGCGTCCCGCGGCACGCTGATATCGAACTGGATTGTGGAATCGTTTTTCACGAACCGGATCGTATTGATCGGTAGATGCTGCGAATCGTAGGGCAGGCCCGTCGCCGTTGTGAGCTGTGAGGCGAGCCTCACGGGGTCGAACACGCTGCTGCGCGTCTTCTTCACCGGGTCCACCATCCAGAAGCGGCGGCCGCGCGTGTTTTCAAACGTGTACCAGAAACGGTCCCCGGCATCCAGCCAGTGCGGCGTCACGGCAGTATCGAAGATGAGCTTGCCGGTTTTGGCTGCGGTCCACTGCGCGGCCAGCTCATAATTGGCCTTCGTCTGCTTGACAGACGGCGTAGCATCGGCGGCGAGCACGGGCGCGGAAAGTGATAACAGAGCGATGGCGAGACGAAATTGCTTGTGCATGCGAAACTCCTGAACTGATCCCGCTACTATATCGCAATCGCACGGTACAACTGGGGCGCGAGGCGTTATCATCGATTTCATGCGACGGCTTATTGCGTGCCTGCCGGCTCTGGCGGCCCTCTGTCTGCCCCTGTTGGCGCAGACGAATCCTAATGCACCGGACCTCACCAAACAACCAACCCTTTACGTTGTCGGTTATGCCCACCTCGATACCGAATGGCGCTGGGAGTATCCGCAGACCATCTCCGAATACCTGAAGAACACGCTCGACCGGAATTTCGACCTCATCGAAAAATATCCGCACTACATCTTCAATTTCAGCGGAGCCAACCGCTACCGCCTGATGAAGGAATACTTCCCGGCGGACTTCACCCGCCTGAAGAAATACGTCGATTCCGGCCGCTGGTTCCCTGCCGGCTCTTCCATGGAAGAAGGCGATGTCAACGCGCCGAGCGCCGAAGCCATCATTCGCGAGATTCTGTACGGCAATAACTGGTTCCGCAAAGAGCTCGGCAAAGCCAGCGCCGAATACATGCTGCCGGATTGCTTCGGGTTCCCCGCGTCGCTGCCCAGCATACTGGCGCATGCGGGCGTGAAGGGCTTCTCCACGCAGAAATTGACGTGGGGCAGTTCGGCGAACGCCGGCGGACCGGAGTCGCTGGAAAAAACGCCGGAAGGCACGCCGTTCAATGTCGGAGTGTGGGTCGGGCCCGACGGCAAGAGCGTCGTCGCGGCCCTGAATCCGGGCAGCTATAGCGGCAGCGTGACCACGGATCTCAGCAAGCCGCTTCCGGAGCAGACTTCGGCGCTGCTCGAAGATGTCACCAAAAAGCTGCAGGTACTAATGCCGCAAGGCGCCGGCGGAGGCGGTCGCGGCGGCCGCGGCAATTTCCAGGGACTCAGCCCGGAGGTGATTCAACAGATCACCAACCTGCGCACCGAACAGCAGGCGCTCACGCAATACGAAAATACCCAAAAGTTCAATCGCTTTCAGGGCGACTGGGCATCGCGCGTGGAAAACAACGGCAAGGTGACCGGCGTCTTCACGGACTATCACTACTACGGCACCGGCGACGTCGGCGGCTCTCCAAATGAGGCGAGCGTGAAGCTGCTCGAAGCGATCGTCACAAAAGGCCGTGCATCGCTGCCGCGGCCCGGCGGGCGCGGCGGCCGCGGAACTCCGCAGGAGCCGCCGCTTCCCGAGGTTCAGCTTGGCGAAGGTCCTGTGCACGTGGTTTCGGCAGCGGCCGACCAGTTATTCCTCGACCTCAGCCCCGCGGACATCGCGGAGCTTCCGCGCTACACCGGCGAAATGGAGTTGACCAATCACTCGGCGGGCTCGCTCACGTCGCAGGCGTATCAGAAGCGCTGGATTCGCAAAGAGGAACTGCTCGCCGACGCCGCGGAGAAGGCATCCCTCGCCGCGGAATGGCTCGGCGGACGCAAGTACCCGATGCAACGGCTCAACGATGCATGGACGCTCGCCATGGCGGGCCACTTCCACGACATCGCCGCCGGAACAGCCACGCCGCGCGCCTACGAATTCGCCTGGAATGACGACGCCATTGCCATGAATCAGTTCGCCGGCGTGCTCACCAGCGGCACGCAAGCGGTCGCGTCCGCGCTGAACACGGAAGGAAAGGGCAGCACGGTGGTTGTCTATAATCCGCTGAACATCGCGCGCGAAGACGTGGTGGAAGCCGAGGTGAAACTACCGGCGGGCACTAAGTCCGCGCACGCGGTCGGGCCCGACGGCCGCGAAGTTCCGGCGCAGATTTCCGGCGGCAAAGTTCTGTTCCTGGCGAAAGTGCCGAGCGTGGGATACGCAGTCTACGATGTGCAGCCCGGCGCGGCCGCGGGAGCCGGCGAGGTGAAGGTATCGGAAACCGGCCTGGAAAACCATCGCTACACCGTTAAGATCGATGCCAACGGCGACGTCTCCAGCATTTACGATAAGCACCTGAGGCGCGAGCTTCTTGCCGCTCCCGTGCGCCTGGCGATCTCTTACGACAATCCCGTGCAGTGGCCTGCCTGGAATATGGATTGGGATCAGGAGCAGGCTGCGCCGCGCGCCTACGCCGGCGGTCCGGTGCGCGTGCGCGTTGTCGAGAACGGCCCCGTTCGCGCTGCCGTCGAGATCTCGCGAGAGGGCGAAGGCAGCAAGTTCGTGCAGACCGTGAGTCTCTCGGCGGGCGATGCCGGAAACCGCGTCGAGTTCGGCAATGTCGTGGATTGGAATACGAAGGAGAGCAACCTCAAAGCCACCTTCGCGCTCGCCGCGTCCAACCAGAACGCGACGTACAACTGGGACATCGGCACCATTCAGCGGCCCACCGCGGAGCCGAAGAAGTTCGAAGTCCCTTCGCACCAGTGGATCGATCTCACCGACGCCAGCGGCGCTTTCGGCGCGACGGTGCTCACCGATTGCAAAAACGGCTCGGACAAGCCCAACGATCACACCATCCGCCTGACGCTGATTCGCACGCCGGGAGTGCGCGGCGGGTATGCCGACCAGGGCACGCAGGATCTCGGTCACCACGAATTCGTCTTCGGGATCGCCGGGCACGCGGGAGATTGGCGCGCCGCGCAAACCGACTGGCAGGGTTACCGCCTGAATGAGCCGCTCATCGCGTTCGAAACCGCCCATCATGCCGGCGGCCTCGGCAAAGAGCTGTCCCTCTTGAAGGTGAGCAGCGGGCGTGTGCGCGTGCTGGCCATGAAGAGGGCGGAGCTGAGCGATGAAGTGGTGCTGCGCGCCGTGGAGTTGGACGGCCGCCCGCAGGACAACGTGCGTATCTCCTTCGCCGCCCAGGTAACGTCCGCGCGGGAAGTAAACGGTCAGGAGCAACCTGTCGGACCAGCCACCGTGGCCGGCGGTGCGCTGGCCACATCGTTCACCGCATTCCAGCCCCGCACCTTCGCGGTGAAGCTTGCCGCGGCGCCGGCCAAGGTAGCGGCCGTGCAATCCAAGCCTGTGCCGCTACAGTACGACGTCGCCGCGGCGACTGAAGATGGCGCGAAATCGACGAGCGGTTTCGACGGCAAGGGCAATTCGCTGCCCGCCGAGATGCTGCCGCGCGAGATCGATTTCGGCGGCGTGCAGTTCTCGCTCGCCGCGGCGAAATCCGGTACGCCGGATGCGCTTGCGGCCAAAGGCCAGACGCTGCAACTGCCGGCCGGCCGCTACAATCGCGTCTACGTGCTCGCGGCTTCGGCGGATGGCGACCGCAAGGCGACTTTCCAGGCCGGCGGCAAAAGCGTCGAGCTCAACGTGCAGGACTGGGGCGGTTTCATCGGCCAATGGGACGATCGCAAGTGGGAAGCCACCGAAACGCCCGGCCGCGCCGGCGGTCAGCCGCGCCGCGATGCCTACGGCAAGATGGTGCGCATCGTGCCCGGGTTCATGAAGACCGCGGACTTGGCATGGTATTGCTCGCATCACCACGACGCCGCGGGCGCCAATGTGCCGTACGAGTATTCGTACCTGTTCGCCTACGCCATCGATCTGCCGGCGGGCGCGAAGACGCTACGTTTACCGGACGACGACAAGATCCGGGTAATGGCCGTATCTGTCGCCGACGACGGCCCGGAACTAAAACCCGCAATGCCCCTGGTAGACACGCTGAAGTAGGTACCGGCCTCCCGGCCGGTACCAGCCGCGCGGAGCGCGGCAAGTCGAGCATCTATCGAGCTGCGGCGCGCATTTCTTCAATGCGCGCCCGCAGCGCTTTCGCATAACACGCGACGTCGGCGTCCGATCCGCCGGCCGCCTTCAGCCCCGCCGTAAGCTGCGCATCGGAAACCCTGCCCAAGTACTCCATCAGCCAAGCGACGTGCGCGCGCGGAATGCCGCGATCGAAACCCTTCGAAAGCACGCCATCGTAGTTGAACAGCACCGTGCCGTTCGGTCCCCGGCCCTTGACCAGCGGCGGCTGCGACGTGAAATCGGAGCATCGCCAATCGCTGCGCTGCGGGGCGCGTCCGCCGAGTCCCGAACCCCAGTCCGTGAACGCGTAGAAGTATCGCGGCGCCGCCTTGGGCCGCTGCAGGCGGAAGATCGCCGTGTTAGGTCCGGCGGCGGCTCCGACACTGCCGTCCTTGTTGTCCCAGTTGCCGACCAGCATGATCAGCAGCTTCAAGCCGCTCAGTTCCTTTGTGCCGCCGAAGGGAGGACGGTCCCATCTCCAGTTTTTATCCAGGAATGTTAGGTTCGCGTCGCGATACTGAAATCGCGCATCGGTGAAGCGGCCGGCGGCATCCACGGACGGCGTCGGCCGTTTTAGCTGTTGCATATTCTGGAACTGACCCGACTGCACGAAGAAGCTGGGCTCCACGAAATACCCGCACGCGCGCACCACACGCCAGCAAAAGCTCTCCACCCGCACTTCATTGCCGAACTTCACATTCCATGTCGCGCCGGACGCATCCCTCACAAAAAGCTTCGGCTGAGTGCCGCTTGTGTCTTCGCGCAGGAACGTGAATGGCGCCTTCGGAACGCCCACCGCGGCCCCCGCGGTGTTGGAAAAGTCGAGCTTGGCAATGTCGCCGGGGTCCTGCCAGAGAGTGCCCTTCGGCAGTTGAGCGAGAAGCGGTAAGGCAACCAGCAGCACGGCGGCGAAGCGTCGAATCACGTCTCAATCTTAGCGAATAGGTCCGGATGGTACCCTGAAATCAGACCTCCCCATGAGCGCGCTGCGCAAACCGGAAATCATGAGCCCGGCCGGATACTGGCCCCAGTTGCGCGCAGCCATCGAGGCGGGCGCGGACAGCGTCTATTTCGGACTCAAACACTTCACTGCGCGCGCCAAAGTGGGCTTTGAGCCGGAGGAACTGCCGGAAGTCATGCGCACGCTGCATCGCCGCGGCGTGAAGGGCTTCGTCACGTTCAACACCCTCGTTTTTGGCAGCGAATTGCAGGAGGCGGCGGACGCTCTGGCGGCCATTGCGGAAGCCGGCGCCGATGCCATCATCGTTCAGGACGTCGGGATTGCGAAGCTGGCGCACGAAATCGCTCCCGAACTCGAATTGCACGGCAGCACGCAAATGAGCATTACGAGCGCCGAGGGCGTTCGCCTCGCGCAGAGTTTCGGAGTCAGCCGGGTCACACTGGCGCGCGAACTGTCTCTCGACGAGGTCCGCGCCATCCGCGCGGCAACGGATTGCGAACTCGAGATTTTCGTTCACGGAGCGCTGTGCGTGGCGTATTCGGGCCAGTGCCTCTCCAGCGAGGCGTGGGGCGGCCGCAGCGCCAATCGCGGACAGTGCGCGCAGGCGTGCCGGCTGCCCTATACCATGGTGGTCGATGGCGTCGTCGATTCCGCGCCGGGCGGCCGCGAAGATGCTCGTTATCTGCTCTCGCCCGGCGACCTTTATGCGCTGCGGCAGATTCCGGAGATCGTCCGGATCGGCATCGCGGCACTCAAGATCGAAGGGCGCTACAAAGATGCCGACTACGTTGCGCTCACCACGCAAGCCTATCGCCGGGCGGTGGACGATGCCTGGGCGGGCTTGCCGCCCCGCGTCGATCGTGCCGCCGAGTTGCAGCTTGAACAGGTATACTCGCGCGGCCTGGGTCCGCACTTCCTCACCGGCACGAATCATCAGGCCGTCGTGGAGGGCCGTGCGCCCAGGCATCGCGGCGTGCTGATGGGCCGTGTGACGCGCGCCGGCGATGGCGCGGTGATCGTCGCGCCTGCCGAGGCTCATCGCATCGCTCCGCTGAAGCCGGGCGACGGAGTGGTTTTCGATGCGGCGGACTGGCGCAGTCCGGAAGAGCCCGAGGAAGGCGGCCGCGTGTTCGAAGTCGCCTCCGTGCGCGGCGGCATAGAAGTGCGCTTCGGCAATGGTGTGTTGAACCCCACCCGCATCCGTCGCGGCGACCTGGTGTGGCGCACGCATGACCCCGCGCTCGATAAGATCGTGCGGCCGCTCGTCGATGCCGCTGGTCCCATCCGCAAGCAGCAGGTGAAGGTGCGGGTGGTCGCGAGCGAAGGCGCGCCGATCGTTACAGAGTGGAGCGCCGGCCATCGCACCGTTCAGGTGGTTTCGGAAACGCCGCTGGGAACGGCGCGGAACCGGGCCATCGATGAGGCGCTGGTGCGCGACCAGTTGGGGCGGCTCGGCAATACGCCATACGAATTGGGTGAAGTCGAATTGGAGGTGCGCGGGTCGCCATTCGCGCCGAGTTCGATGTTGAATCAGGTCCGCCGCGACGCCGTCGAGCGTTTGCAGCACGCCCAGGAGACGCGGAACATAGAAGTCGTGCGTGTGCGTCCGCGGCGGGAACTTGCGGCTGCACCCGCGGTAGCGGCGGCCCCGGAGTTGCACCTGCTGGTCCGCAATGCGGAGCAGTTGGATGCCGCACTCCAGGTAACGCCCGCAAGCATCACGCTCGATTATCTGGACCTCTACGGGCTCAAGCCGTCGCTCCAGCGCGTGCGCGTCGCCGGCATTGCACCGCGCGTCGCAGCTCCGCGCGTGCTGAAGCCGGGCGAAGAGCGCATCGCCGATTTTCTCTTGAGCTGCGGCTGCGAGATTCTGGTGCGGTCGACTGGCTTGCTCGAAATGCTCCGCGGCCGCGAGCATCCGTCCCTCACCGGTGATTTCAGCTTAAACGCGGCCAATGCCTTGACCGCCGCGGCGCTCTTCGACCTCGGCGTGGACGTGCTCACGCCGGCGCACGATTTGAACGCGGCGCAGGTGACGGAACTCGCGCGCGAAGTAGGCGGCGGCGCCCTTGAAGTGGTGGCGTATCAGCACCTGCCGGTCTTTCATACCGAGCACTGCGTCTTCTGCCGGTTCATGTCCACGGGGACGAGCTATAAGGACTGCGGCCGCCCCTGCGAGAAGCACGTGCTCGCGCTGCGCGATCCATCCGGCCGCGAGCATCCCGTGGTGGCGGACGTAGGCTGCCGCAATACGGTATTCGGAGCCGAAGCACAGCACGCGGCAGCGCACATCGGCGAGTGGCGCGCCGCGGGGATTCACCGCTTCCGCCTGGAGTTCGCGCACGAAACGGCGGAGCAGGTCACGCAAGTGACGAAGGCATTTCAAGATGCGCTTAGCGGTCGAATGAAGCAGCGCGAGTTCACTGACCTGCTGAGGCGGGCAAGCCCGCAAGGAATCACCGAAGGAAGCCTCTTCGTCCTCCAGTGATGCAACCCCTCGGGAGACCTGCGGCGGAAGGCTACTCGCCTTCGTCGGTGTTGCCGACGCGCAGCACGGCCAGGAACGCTTCCTGCGGAATTTCCACGCGCCCCACGCGCTTCATGCGCTTCTTGCCTTCCTTCTGCTTTTCGAGCAGCTTGCGCTTGCGCGAAATGTCGCCGCCGTAGCACTTGGCGATCACGTTCTTGCGCATCGCGCTGATCGTCTCGCGCGCCACAATCTTGTTGCCGATCGCCGCCTGCAGCGCGACTTCGAACATCTGCCGGGGAATCAGCTTGCGCAGCCGCGAAATGAGTTCCTTGCCGCGCTCGAAGGCGAAGTCCCGATGCACAATCATCGAGAGCGCATCCACCGGGTCGCCCGCCACCAGCACATCCAGCCGAACCATAGGCGAAACGCGGAACCCCGACAAGTGATAATCCAGGGACGCGTAGCCGCGCGACGCCGATTTCAGCCGGTCGTAGAAATCGAGCACAATTTCGTTCAGCGGCATCTCATACAACAGCATCACGCGGCCGCCGCCGATGTATTCGAATTTTTTCTGAATCCCGCGCTTATCTTCCAGCAGCTTCAGAATGCCGCCCAGGAATTCTTCCCGCGTAATCACCGTGGCGTCGATGATGGGCTCTTCGATGTGCTTGATTTCGCTCGGGTCCGGAAACTTGGTCGGGTTGTCGACTTCGACGATCTCACTGAGCGTGTTCGTAATCCGGTACCGCACACCGGGCGCGGTCGTGATCAGATCGATGTTGAACTCACGCTCCAGCCGCTCCTGCACAATTTCCAGGTGCAGCAAGCCCAGAAAGCCGCAGCGAAAGCCGAAGCCGAGCGCCACCGAATTCTCCGGCTCAAAACTGAACGCGCTATCGTTCAGCCGCAATTTTTCCAGGGCGTCGCGCAGCAGCCCGTGTTCATGGGATTCCACCGGGTAGAGACCCGCGAACACCATCGGCTTGATCTCTTCGAAACCGGGCAGCGGCTCCGCCGCCGGATTCTCCGCATCCGTGATGGTGTCGCCGATCTTTGCGTCGGCCACGTTCTTGATATTGGCGTGTAGAAACCCGACCTCGCCGGCCGACAGTTCGTCGCAGGGAATGGCTTTCGGAGACTGGAAGCCGACGCCTTCCACTTCGAACATTTGGCCGTTGGACCACAGCTTGATTCTCTGTCCCTTGCGCAGCTTTCCATCCAACACGCGCGCCAGAATGATCACGCCGCGATATGCGTCGAACCACGAATCGAAAATGAGCGCCCGCAGCGGCGCGTCTTCCGAACCTGCCGGCGGAGGCACCAGGTGCACGATCGCTTCCAGAATCTCGTGCACGCCCGTGCCTTGCTTCGCGCTGCACAGCACGGCATCGCGAGCATCCAACCCGATCACCGTCTCGATCTGCTCGCGAATGCGCTCCGGCTCGGCCGCGGGAAGATCGATCTTGTTGATGACCGGAATGATTTCCAGGTTGTGATGCAGCGCCAGGTATGTGTTCGCGAGCGTCTGCGCTTCCACGCCCTGGGACGCATCCACCACCAGCAGAGCTCCCTCGCACGCCTGCAAACTGCGCGACACCTCGTACGAAAAATCGACGTGCCCGGGCGTGTCGATGAGGTTGAGCTGATACATGTTGCCGTCGTCGCCCTTGTAGTTCAGGCGCACGGCGTGCGCTTTAATGGTGATGCCGCGCTCGCGCTCCAGGTCCATCGTATCCAGCACCTGCTCCATCATTTCGCGCTGCGAAAGTGCGCCGGTTACTTCCAGCAACCGGTCGGCGAGCGTCGATTTGCCGTGATCGATGTGCGCAATGATAGAGAAATTGCGGATAAATTCGCGGTCCATGCTTTGTTGGGGAACTCAACCCATTATCCCACAGCGGAATTCGGCGTCTGAATGCTCCCGCGCCTTCGCCAAACGTTCCACCTCAAACACCTCTATCGCTTCCTGAGCGGTAGCCTGAAATTAGGGAGAGCGATATGACCATACAAAACCAGCCGATGCCGATATGGGAGATCTTGAGTTCCATGGCGGGGGTCGCCGTGGGCGGGCTCTGTGGACCATTGGTGTTGATGCCGCGTCTCGGAAACATCCCGGAATGCAGCCTGCTCGGCGCGTTTTTGCTGGGCGTATCCGGCTACGGCATTCCCGCGCTGGTGCGCACGGTGCGCGGCAAATAGCTTACGAAGCGTGGCGCAGGCGGCGATGGTCCTTCAGAATGCAACGGTCCATCACCACCGCGAGTCCCGCCTCTTCGGCGCGGCGCGCGGCTTCTTCGTGCATCACCCCTTCCTGCATCCAGATCACCTTTGCGCCTTTGCGAATGGCCGCTTCCACGATTTCCGGAACGTACTCGGAGCGGCGGAAGATATCGACGATATCGATAGCATCCGGCACCGAGTCCAGGTCGGCGTAGGCGCGCTCGCCGAGCACTTCCCGCTCCTGAGGATTCACGGGAATGATGCGGTAGCCCGCCTGTTTCATGTACTCCGCAACCCCATAACTGGGCCGGAACCGCTTGCCGGAAAGACCGACCACGGCGATGGTGTGGGACGAGTGGAGAATTTCCGAAATGCTCTTCATGTTGCCTCTCGTGCGGGTTTGCGCACCGCGCGTTTCAGCTTCTGTACTTCCTCTTCGCTGAGATAGCGGAATTCGCCCGGTTTGAGCCTGCCGATCAGTAAGGGCCCGATCTGCACCCGCTTCAGTTTTTCCACCAGAAAACCGAAATGCTTGAACATGATGCGGATCTGGTTGTTTCGGCCTTCCGTCAGGCGGACTTCGTACCAGGGATTCTGTGCGGGGTGCAACAACTTGAGTCCCGCCGGCATGGTGCGGCGTCCGGAAAGCGGTACACCGTCCCGAAACTTCTGCTCCTGGTCGGCCGTCAGCGTGCCGTTCACTTTTACCAGGTAGACCTTCGGCAGGTGGGTGGCGGCGCTCATGATGGAGTTTGCCAGGTCGCCGTCATTGGTGAGCAGCAGCAGACCTTCGCTGTGATAATCCAGGCGGCCGACCGGATACACACGCTCCTTCACGCCACGCAGCAATTCCATCACGGTGGCGCGGCCCTCGGGGTCGCTTACCGTAGTCATGGTGTTGTTCGGCTTGTTGAGCGCGATGTAAAGCTGCCGCTTGGGCGCATGGAGCAGCTTGCCGTCCACCTTGATGTGGTCGCGTTCCAGGTCAGCCTTGGAACCAAGCTCCGTGACCACCGTGCCATTCACCGTGACCCGGCCCTCGGCCATCCACTTCTCGGCCTGACGCCGCGACGTCACGCCCGCTTGCGAGAGTATTTTCTGCAGCCGCTCTTCAGGCATCCGGTTCCCGATCGTTAGACGCTCCCACCGGCGTTTGGGGTTCGGCGGCCGCCGGCGCCTCGCTCCCGGGCTCTTCCGTGGCGGCGGTTTCGGCCGCGGCTTCCGGAGCGGAGGCGGTTTCTTCCGCGGGACCCTCGGAGTCCGAAAATGCCATGCGCCGGATCTCCTCGAACTCCTTGAGCGACGGCAGTTCGGCCAGATCCTTCAATCCGAACTGGATCATGAACTCCTTGGTGGTCTTGTACAGCATCGGCTTGCCGATGACGTTCTTGCGGCCGGCCACGGCGATCAGCTTGCGATCCAGCAGAGTCTTCAGTACGCCGGCCCCCTGAACGCCGCGGATTTCCTGAATCTCGGGCGCGGTGACCGGTTGCTTGTAAGCGATCACGGCCAGCGTTTCCAGCGCAGGCAGGGAGAGTTTCAGCGGCGGCTTCAGGCTCTTCACGAAACTGCGGACCGCGTCGTGATGTTCCGGTTTGGTCGCCATCTTGTATCCGCCGGCGACCTCGCGGATGGTGACGCCGTGCTCCGGTTTATCGAATTCCTCGATGAGTTGCGCCAGCAGGTTGGCCACGCGTTCGGCGGGTTCGCGCAGCGCGGCGGCGATCTGCGCCAGCGTCAGCGGCTCTTCAGCCACGTAAACGATGGCTTCCAGCACGGCCTTGAGCTGCGCATCTTCCACTGAAACGGGGGCGGCCTCTTCCGCCACCTCGCCGGAGAGAATTTCTTCCACCGTGACGGTCTCCGGGCCGGCGGCAGCTTCGGCTATAGCCGGGTCCGTTTGCGTCTCCTGCGGCTCAGCGGCGTCTGCCGGAGACGGCTCCGCGCCTTCCTCCGGCGCGGCACTCGAATTCTCTGTCTGTGGGGGGATTTCCAATTCTTCCATGCGGCTTACTTCACCAGCTAACTGTAATCTTTCTCAATTGCGGCAATCGGCTGCTCATTCGCGAACACCGTGTCGAAATTCTGATGCCGCTGCAGCGCGATCTCTCCGAACAGGTCCTTCTGCGCCACCACGACAGCCTGCATTCGCACCATCTCCAGCACCGCCAGGAAGAGCGCGATCATTCCCCGCCGGGTGCGCTGCTGCTCGAACATCCGCATGATGAACACCGGCTCGTCGGGTTTCATCTCCGTGAAGCGGTCCCGCAGGTAATGGATCATGTCCGCCACCGTGACGTCGGCCGATTCCACTTCGTACACCGGACGGTTCTTGGCCCTATCCAGCAATTCGCCGAATGCCTTCACCAGGTCGAAGAGTGTGATCGCCAGGCCGGGGTCGTCATCCTCGGAGACGAAAGACTTGATCTGCGGATTGCTCCAGACGTTCTCTTCGATCATTCGCTTCTGTTGCAGCATTTCAGCGGCGTTCTTGAAGCGTTCGTGCTCCAGCAGGCGATCCACCAGCTCCTGCCGCGGATCCTCGTTCTCTTCGCCTTCCTTTTGCAGCGCCGGGTCGCGCGGCAAGAGCATCTTGCTCTTGATGTGGATGAGGGTTGCCGCCATATACACGAACTCCGCGCCCAGATCGATATCCATCTCGCGCGCCTTGTCCATGTATTCCAAATACTGGCTGGTGATGGTAGCGATGGGGATATCCTTGATGTCGATCTGCTGCTTGCGGATGAGATCCAGCAGCAGGTCCAAGGGCCCGTCGTACTGCGCCAGGTGGAAGTTTAACGGCGAAGACACTGTCTTTCACGATAGCACGCGCTGACGGGCGGCCTCGCCATGCTACCATCGCCCTTCCTGCCGGGTATCCGGGCCGGTTTGGGCCTCCGGAAGCAAACTTTTCCCCCGCGCCGGCGTCTCTATTTCATACCCGTTTTCGTGGTAGGCGGAGGACCACTGTGGCGAATCGCAATACACGGCCGGGACCAGTCCGGCGTCATTGTAAATCTATGGTCACGCGTGTTGTTATTGCCGCAATGCTCGCGGCGTCTTGTGCTTTGGCCCAGATGTCGGCGTTTCCCCGGCCGAATTACTTCCGCGAAGTCTTCTCGCAGCCCCATGCCGATGTCCGTTTGCAGGATCCGGTTCATTTGAGCGACTACGTCACCGGCGGACATCTGGAACTTTCGCTCAAACAATACCTTGGCCTCGTGATGTCCAATAATACCGATGTAGGCATCCAGATGCTGAGCCTGGAGACTCCGCGCAATGCCATCACGCGCGCTCTCGGAACATGGGACCCGATCGCCAGCGCCACGTTCAGCGACACGCGCTCCTCCGCGCCCAGCGTCACCTCGCTCGCCGGCGCCAGCAACACCATTTCGTTAAGCCAGCCGGCCAACTTTTCGTTTACACAGATTCTTCCTTCCGGCACTCAGTACACCGTCGGTTTTGCGGCCAGCAAAAACTCCACCAACAGCGCCTTCGCTACTTTGAACCCGTATATCAGCTCGGGTTTGAGCGTCGCCATCGCGCAACCGCTGCTGCGCAATCGCGGTTACTTCATGAACCACATCAACCTGATGCTGGCGCGCAGCCGCTTCCGGGTATCGGAATATACGCTGCGCTCCCAACTCCTCCAGATCCTCTCCAGTGCCGAGGAGGCGTACTGGGATGTCATTCAGTCGCGCGAGAACCTGCGCGTCGCGCAAAGCGCCCGCAAGCTCGCGGAGGATTCCCTGAAGTTGTCCCAGCAGGAGCTGGAGCTCGGCGCTCTCTCGCCGCTCGATATCTATAATCCGCAGCAGCAGTTGGCGACTGCCGACCTGGCCGTCTCGCAAGCCCAATTCGCCCTCCAGCAGACCGAAAACGCGCTGCGCAAACAAATTGCAGCGGACCTCGATCCCGACGTTCGTAAGCTCCCCATCGAACTTACCGAATCGGTTGAGGCCATCGTCACGCCCGCAACTACGGATGTTGAGCAGGAACTGGCCAAGGCTCTGCAAACGCGGCCCGACCTCAAGGCCGCTATCCAGACCCTCGATGCCGATGACCTGGGCATCCGGCAGGCGAAGAACGAAATTCTGCCAAGCCTGACACTGACCGCGAATTACCAGACGCAAGGCATCGGCGGCATTTACTATCCCAACAGCGCGACGCTGATCGGCGGCACGGCGCAGGCCATCGCGCCGGTGCCGGGCGGCTTCGGCGATGCGCTGACGCAGTTGTTCGGTTTTGGATACCCGGTGTATTCCTTCGGGCTCAACCTTTCGCTGCCGATCCGTTCGCACGCCGCCGTCGCGGACATGGCGGATGCTCTGGTGCAGAAGAGGCGCGATTCCCTGGTGATTCGCAATACCCAGCAGCAGGTCCGGCTCAGCATCCTGAACGCGGTGAGCAATGTGCAGTCCAGCATGCAGTCGGTGAAGCTGGCGCTGGTCGCAAAGGACTTCGCCACCAAGTATCTGGACGCCGAAAATCAGAAATACCAGCTCGGTATCGATCCCATGCAGTTCGTCTTGCAGGCGCAGAATTCGCTGACGCAAGCCGAATCTAACGTAGTCCAGGCGCAAGTGGGCCTTCGACGCAATTTACTCAACCTGCTCACCCAAACCGGAGAGTTGCTCGACGAGCGCGGAGTAGTAGTGCAGTAGACTCGTCCCCGCTGTTGATACGCTGAAAATCGTGGGTACCGCCCAAATCGCCTTTGTCGCGGTGCTGCTGGCGTGTATTCTTGCATTCTTCGCGCCCGCGGTTCAGCGCTCCGTCAAAGCAACCCTCCACCGCCGCCGCTGGGCGATTCTCTTCCTTCCACCGACGCTCACCGTCATCTTCTCGCTGGCGGCCTGGAGTGCTCACGCGTTTTCCGTGCGGCTGACGCTGGCGGTCCTCCTGTACACCGTGTTGCCGGTGGTGTTCGTCGCTCTGCGGCAATATGCCATCGCCATCGCGGCGCTGTGGCTGCCGGTCGAGTTCGCCTTTGGCGCGGCGCTCGTGCCGTTGCAGGCTCGCGGATTCCTGCATGCTGTCATCTACGGAGTCGCAATTCTTCTCGGCCTGATCCTGTTCCTTTGCTACACGGGGTTGCCCGGGATGAAGTTCAACCTGCCGCGCAGCGCGCGCGACCTTTGGCTGCCGCTCGCCGCGTTTGCGATCACCGCACCGGTGCTGATCGGCGTGGGCATGCCGATCGGGTTTATCCCGCCTCCGCATCTGCCGGTGCAGCCCGCCGGCCGGATGGCAAGCGCGTTCGGAATTATCTTTGCGGGCACGGCGCTTCCGGAGGAGATTCTCTTCCGCGCGCTGATACAGAATCTCATCGTGCAACGCTGGGGCAAAGGCTGGCGGACGCTGCTGGCCGCCAGCGTGATTTTCGGCGCGGCGCATCTCGACAACGGTCCTCAACCGCTGCCGAACTGGCGATACGCCATCCTTGCGACCATTGCGGGAGTAGCGTATGGGCGCGTATTCCAACTGAGCTCCAGCATCGTGTCTTCGGCCCTGTTGCACACCCTCGTCGACTGGACTAAGCACTTCTTTTTCTGATGCTTGCGATTTTAGAGGCCCTGCTTGTTTTCGCCGCTATCGAAGCTTACATCTGGCGGTTGCGCTACATCGCCGGCTGGACCTGGATCGTGATCCTCGGAGCGATGCTGCTGAGTCACGCACTGCACGGGGAAACTCCGCGTACCCTCGGCTTTCGGATGGATAACTTCGGCGACGCCGCAAGGCGCTTCGGACCCGCGGTCGCCGTTATCGCCTCACTCATTCTGCTTTTTGGAGCCGGTTTGCACTCGTTTCGGGCTCTTACGAACCTGTCTTATACAGGTTCATTTGCCGTTTATTTATTGTGGGGTTGTTTTCAACAATATACGTTGAATTCCTATTTCGGGCGACGTATACAGGTACAAGTGGTCCCCGCGGCGCTGTTTTCCGCCGCTCACTATCCCAATTTTTTTCTGGTGGCGGTGACGTTCGTCCTGGGGTATGCCGCGACCGTCGCATACCGGCGGCAGCCGAACATCTACTTCCTGGGAATCGCCCACGGAGTCATCGGATTTCTGCTGTATTGGGCGCTGCCGGATGCGGTCACTCATCACCTGAATGTCGGTCCGGGATACCGTTAGCGTCTTTGGTGCGCGCGCGTCCCAAGCCGGCACAGAACGTCCCACAAGCGAACACCGCCAAATTGCTGCCTACCCGCTTAACCTCTGATACGTCATATGTTAGACTGAGCGGCTATTTGGCAGAAGCCGTGCCCTTTCTGCACGGGAATACCGAAATGGACATACCTCGCAAGAACGCCGGCCGCAAAAAAATTATCCGCATGACCGTCACCGCTGTGGTGGGTCTCGGAATCGTCGCCGGAATCACCTACGCCGTAACGCGGCTCAAGCCGGCGGCGCCCGGCGTGGAATATGGAACTCTGTGGCCGGACACGGTGAAGCGCGGCCCCATGGTTCGCGAGATCCACGGTTTAGGCACGCTGGTTCCCGAAGATACGCTGCTCATCACTGCTGCTACAGATGGACGTGTGGAGCGCATTATCGTGAGGCCCGGAACGCCGGTTAAGGCCGATACCGTGGTGATGATCCTGACCAGCCCCGAGCTCGAAACCGATGCTCTGAAGGCGCAGTACGATCTCAAAGCCGCGCAGGCCGACTACGAGAATTTGAAGGTGACGCTGCAGAAGACCTTCCTCGATCTCAAGAGCGTCGCGGCGCAAGTTCATACGGATCTGGAGACAGCCAAGCTGCAGGCGGAGCGCGATCAGACGCTTTCGAAAGACGGTCTGGTTTCGCAAATCGACGCCAAGATCTCCGCGCAGAAGGCCGCCCAGCTCGCCGAGCAGGAAAAGATCCAGCAACAGCGCATCGATATTGACGCGCAGGCACAGGAAGCGCAGCTCGCCGCGGCAAAAGTGAAAGTCGAACAACTGCAATCCGCGTACGAGCTCAAGAAGAGCCAGGTGGATCAGTTGAAAGTCCGCGCCGGTTTCGCGGGCATGCTGGAAGCCGTGCCGCCGCCGCTGAACCCGGTGGAAGAGGGGCAAAAAGTGACTGCCGGAACGCCGCTTGGAAAAGTCGCGCAGCCTTCGCATCTGAAGGCGGAACTGAAAATTCCCGAAACTCAGGTGAGAGATATCGTGATCGGCCAGCCCGCGATTATCGATACGCGCCTGGCGGGCGGCGGATCGAACGGGTTGATTGACGGGCACGTCTCGCGCATCGATTCCTCAGTCCTAAACGGAACGGTGACGGTGGATGTGGCGCTGAAAGGCGCGCTGCCGCCGGGAGCGCGGCCCGACTTGAGCGTGGACGGTACGATTCAGCTCGAAAAACTGGACAACGTGTTGTATGTCGGCAAGCCGGTCTTCGGGCAGGAGAACTCCACGGTTCAACTCTTCAAGGTGGAGCCCGACGAAAAGTACGCCGATAAAGTGAAGGTCACATTCGGCCGCAGCAGCGTGAATACCATTGAAATCAAGCAGGGTCTGAACGTCGGGGACAAGGTGATCCTCTCCGACATGTCGAACTACGACAACAGCGACCGAATTAAATTGAACCACTAAGAAAGAAATTTCGTAAGGGGATTTTTGAATATGGAAAACGGTGGGCAGCCGCTGATTCGACTGGATAAAGTGAGCAAGGTCTTCGTCACCGACGAAGTGGAGACGCATGCGCTCAGCAGCATCCATTTCGAGGTGAAGAAGGGAGAGTACCTATCGATTGCCGGCCCATCGGGCTGCGGCAAGAGTACGCTGCTGGCGATTCTCGGCTTGCTGGATACGCCGACCGACGGCACGTATTACTTGAACGGCAAGCCGGTAACCGGGCTGAAGCTCAGCGAGCGCGCGCGCATTCGCAACCGCGAGATCGGATTTATTTTCCAGGCGTTCAACTTAATCGGCGACCTCACCGTCTACGAAAACGTCGAACTGCCGCTCACCTATCGCGGCATGCCTTCGAGCGAGCGTAAGCGCCGCGTGCACGATGCGCTGGAGCGCGTCGGGATGAGCCATCGTATGAAGCATTATCCGTCGCAGCTTTCGGGCGGCCAGCAGCAGCGCGTAGCCGTGGCCCGCGCCCTCAGCGGCGACCCTTTGATTCTCCTCGCCGATGAGCCCACCGGAAACCTGGACTCGGCCAATGGTGAAGCCGTCATGAACCTGCTGCGCGAGCTGCATGCCGCCGGTTCGACGATTTGCATGGTGACTCACGACCCGCGATACGCGGAGTTCGCCGACCGCACGATTCGCCTCTTCGACGGGCGCATTGTCGAAGAGAGTATCGAATCGGCTAAAAACTAGGCTGCTGTCTAGCCTTAAAGTCAACCGAGAACCTGGAGGGGGCTCGATGGTGAAACTGAAGGGGACCCTGGCAGTTGTACTGTCTCTGTGTGCCGTCCAACTGCTGCAAGCCAAATCAATCGGTATCTCCCATGCGGAGTTCCGTCATAGCTATCAACTCGGGCCCGGAGGGCGGCTGGTTCTGCAGAATCTCTACGGGGATGTGAGCATCACTGCCTGGGATCGCGACGAGGTTCTGGTGGAAGCCTTTAAGCATTCCGCCGACCCGCGCCGGCTGGACGACGCAGTCATTGTGGTTGAGCCCTCCACGGGGCTGCTCTCCATACGGACGCAGTATGCGGGGTCTGACGCGTCGCATCCGGCGCAGGTGGAATACCGGATTACGGTGCCGCGCACTACGCATCTGGAGCAGGTCAACCTGATCAACGGCGGCCTTTCGATCAGCGGAGTTTCCGGTCCGGTGAAGGCTTCGGCGGTCAACGGCAGCATCCATGCCGACCGTCTGGAAGGCGATACGGAGCTTTCCACGATCAACGGCCAACTGATTGCCGACTTCGACAGAGTTTCGGCGAAGAGGCCGATTACGTTGAGCAGCGTCAACGGTCCGATACGGCTGTCGCTGCCTCCCTGCGCTCATGCGCGGCTGGAGGCGACGAACCGCAGCGGCGGGATCGAGAGCGACATCGGGCATGTTTCGCGCGCGCAGAGCGGGCAGGAACTGCATACCACGGTGAACAACGGCGGCGCGGAGATCCACGTGAAGAATGTGAACGGCGGAATCTCGATCCACTCCAGTTGGAATCGCAGGAAGACCAGAGCTACGAGTTAGGCTGCCGCGCCATTCGCGTTTCGATGCACCTTTTACCGCTCCCTCACGGGGCGGTGAAAAGATCCGGCTGCTGTTCTCGTCGCGCTCCATTCGCCTTTTCGATGCCGTTTACCGCTCCCTCACGGTCGCGGCTCCGTTAGCAGAATCAAGTACATAGGGAGCCGTGACCGTTAGGGGCTGTGAAGAAATATCGAATTGCTTTTCTCCGCATTCAAACGTACCTCGCATCCTCGGCACCGTTTACCGCTCCCTTACGGTCACGGCTCCGTAAGTAGTTGATTCTGCTAACGGAGCCGCGACCGTGAGGAAGCGGTAAAAGGTGCATCGAAAGGCGGACGGAGTGCGACGAGAACGGCAGCCGGATTTTTTCACAAGCCCGTTAGGGAGCGGTAAATGGTGCCGGGGATACGGAAGCAATTCGATTTTTGGTGCGGGTGTCGTCATCTGATGCTGCGTGTTAACCTGACAGGCCATGCACCCGGTGGCACAGGACGTCCGGTACGGGGTTCGCCTGTTATGGAAAACTCCTGGTTACACGGCGATCGCGCTGATGGCTTTGGCGCTCGGCATCGGCGCGACCACCGCAATTTTCAGTGTGGTGGATGCGGTGCTTCTGAAGCCGCTGCCATTTCGCGATGCCGGCCGCCTGCTGATTGTTCTGGAGCGCAACCCTACGCTGCATAAGAACTACATGTTCCTGGCGCCCGCGAATCTCTTCGATTGGCGGGAGCAAAGCCAGAGTTTCACGGGAATCGGCGCATTCCGTTCCGGCGTCCGCGTGAACCTCACGGGCGGACCCAACGGGCGGATTCAGCCGGAGGAGATCCGCGCCGAGTACGTCACGGCGAACCTGTTTTCTTTACTGGGCGCGCAAACCGTAGTGGGCCGCGACTTTCGGGCGGACGAAGACAAGCCCGGCCACTCCAATTTCGCTTTGCTGAGCCACCGTCTGTGGACGAGCCACTTTGCGGCCGACGCTTCGATTTCAGGGAAGACCATTCGCGTGCGCAATCAGAGCTACACGGTGGCCGGCGTAATGCCGCCGAACTTCGCGATCCTCGACCCGGCGGTGGATTTATGGCTGCCGCTCGCGGTCAATCCGGCGGACCCGCGACAGGCGAATGCGCGCAGCTTAAGTGCCGTAGCGCGCCTCAAGCCGGGTGTTTCGCTGCAACAGGCGCAGACCGAAATGGATGGTATCGGCGCGCGGGAAGAACAGGCCAACCGGACCCTGAACCTGGGCTACCGTCCGGCGCTTTACCCGTTGCGCGACCAGATTGCCGGCAAGACCAAACAGGCGCTGATGGTGCTCTCGGCGGCTGTCGGACTCCTGCTTTTGATGGCGTGCGCGAACGTGGCGAACCTGCTGCTGGCGCGCGGCGCATCGCGGCAAAAAGAGCTCGCCGTTCGCGCGGCGCTGGGTGCGGCGCGGAGCCGGATCGTGGTGCAATTGCTGAGCGAATCGGTGATGCTCGCGCTGACAGGCGGCCTGATTGGAATTGCACTGGCGGCCGGCAGCGTGGCGCTGTTGCGCCGCTTCGGCACAGACGCCCTCCCGCGCCTCAGCGAGATTGCTCTCGATGGCCGGGTGCTGCTGTTTGCGCTTGCCGTTTCCGTGCTCACGGGAATCGTCTTCGGTATCGCGCCGGCGCTGCGCGCGTCCGGACCTTCGTTGAATGCCGCGCTGGTTGAAACCGGACGCGGTGGAGGCGTCAGCCGCGCGAGCCGGCGCTTGCGGTCCGCCCTGGCATGCGCGGAAATTGCGTTGGCGGTGGTGGTGCTGATCGGCGCGGGGCTGCTGATTCGCAGCTTCGTACGCATGCGCGCTGCTGACGCAGGGTTCGACCCGCACAATGTTTTGACGTTTCGTTTGCCGCTGGCAGGCGGCCGCAATGCCACCCCGGACGGCGCAATCGCGTTTTTCCGGCAGGCACGAGCGCAACTCTCCGGCCTCCCGGGCGTCCAATCCGTAGGGATGATCGATACGCTTCCGCTCACCGGGCTCGGCACGGGATACACGTTCAGTGTGGATGGCCGCGCGCCGTCGCGCGAAGAACAGCGCCCGATCGCTCTTGCCCGCTCCATCGGTCCGGGATACTTCCGGGCGTTGCGCATTCCGCTGGTGGCCGGCCGCGATTTCACGGAAGCGGATAATAAAGATGCTCCGCCGGTGATCGTCGTGAATCAACTCCTGGTCCGCCGCTTCTTTCCGAATCAGAACCCGATCGGCGCGCGATTGGTGCTTCACGATCGCGGCGGACGAATTGCGGAGATCGTCGGCGTCGTGGGCGATGTGAAACCCGAGCGTATCGACACAGCCGATTGGCCTGCGATGTACCTGCCGTTCGCGCAAAGCACGAATCCCACGATGGTGATGACGCTGCGCACCGCGCAATCGCCCCTTGCGGTCGCGACGGCAGCGCAACGCGCCATCCATCAACTCGATCCCGACCAGCCGGTGGCGGACGTGCGTTCGATGGACTCGATTGTCGACGAAGCAACCGGCGATGCGCGCTTCAATGCGATGGTGCTCGGACTGTTCGCGGCGATCGCGTTCGTGCTGGCGGCCGTCGGCATCTACGGCGTGATTGCTTACGACGTGAGCCAGCGGACTAATGAGATCGGGCTTCGCATGGCGCTCGGCGCCGAATCACGGGACATTGCACGGCTGGTGCTGATGAAAGGCGCGGAACTGGCCGCAACCGGCATCGCCGTGGGGCTCGCCGCCGCCGTCCTGTTGACTCGTTACATGGAGTCCATGCTCTACACGGTTCGCGCCACCGATTTTTCCACCTTCGCCGCCATGAGCGTGCTGCTGGGGGTGGTGGCGCTGGCCGCCAGTTATCTGCCGTCTCGCCGGGCCATGGCGCTCGACCCCGTGATTGCCTTGAGGCACGAGTAAACCAACATGATCACTTTACGAAACTTAGAAAAATTTTATGAAGGCGGTTATGGACGCACGTACGTGCTCCGCCGTGTGAATGTCGAAATCAAAGAGGGCGAATTCGTCACCATTATGGGACCGTCCGGAGCGGGGAAGAGCACGCTCTTGAGCATTCTCGGGATGCTGGACCATTCGTGGACCGGCGAGTTCGAATTTTTCGGCAACTCCGTGCATCGCATGAAGCCGAAAGATCGCGTGGAACTCAACAAGAAGTACGTCGGCTTCGTATTTCAGAGCTATCACCTCATCGACAATCTCACGGTGTACGAAAACCTGGACATCCCGTTGTCCTACCGCAACGTGAAGGGCTCCGAGCGCGCGGCGATCGTGTGCGACACGCTGGACCGTTTCCACATCGTCGGGAAGCGCGATCTGTATCCGAGTCAGCTTTCGGGCGGCCAGCAGCAGCTTGTAGCGGTGGCGCGCGCGGTGATCGCGAATCCCAGACTGATCCTCGCCGACGAGCCCACGGGCAACCTGCATTCGAGCCAAGGCAAGGAAATCATGGAGCTGTTCCAGAAGCTGAACGCCGAAGGCACCACGATCATTCAGGTGACGCACTCGGAAGCCAACGCGGCGTTCGGGCACAGGCTGATTCAGCTTGCCGATGGGTGGGTGGTGAGCGGCGGCACGGATTCGGTTGCTCCCGCGACGCCCGGCGCTACCGCGTAATGCAGTGGTTTGCGGCGCTTTCGGCGCGCTTCCGCCGCCGCCGCATGGCCGCCTTTGTGCGCGACTTCCAGGTGACGGAGAAGACGCGCATTCTCGATATCGGCGGCACGCCCGATAACTGGAATCTGATCGCTCAGCGCCCTCAGGTGACACTGCTGAATATGCCGCGGGCACGCGCCGATGTCGGCGCGGCTACGTGGGTGGCAGGCGACGGGCGTCAACTTCCGTTCCGCGACGGCGCTTTCGATATCGTGTTCAGCAACTCGGTGATCGAGCATGTGGGCGACGGCGCGAGCCAGCAGCGCTTTGCCGCCGAAGCCGGCCGCGTGGGCCGTGCGTTCTGGGTGCAGACGCCGAACCGGTGGTTTCCGGTTGAGCAGCATCTGCTGACACCCGTGGTCCACTGGCTGCCGCGCGCTTGGCAGCGCGTGCTCATGCCGCGCGTGAATTTGTGGCAGCGGCTCGCGCGGGTGACGGAAGACCGGCGGCGGTTTTATATCGACCATTACCTGAATGATGTTCGCCTGCTGGATGCCGCGGGAGTGCGCGCGCTTTTTCCCGGTGCGGTGATTGTGCGCGAACGGTTCTGGGGAGTGACGAAGAGCCTGATTGCCGTGCGCCGTCCGCCGCCTGGGTTACAATGACGTTGCATCATGCAGGTACTCCAGGCGGGCCAACATAAACTCATCTATTTGGAACTGCAACCCGAAATGGTGGCGAGCATCGCGCGCCAGGCGGGATTTGAAACTCGCGCCAAGGACGGCCGCCGGGTGATCCATCTGGAATTGAATGCCGCCGGGAGACAGGCTCCTCTGCTGTTGTTCGATGCCGCCGATCCGGCGAACCTGGGCTGGTTTTCGCGGTGCCAGTTCTACATCGACGGACGGTCGGGAAGCGTGATGCAGACGCCGATTACGCTGGCGAATAAACGCGATCGCGGCGGACGCGCCCATCGCAACGCTGTGCGGCTATCGATTTCCAAGGAACTGCCGGCGAATTTCCGCCTTCCGGGCAAGCAGCCGTTGACAGAGCAGGTGTTTTATCATTTGCTGCTGAATTTTCTGCAGGCGCTGACCAAGACAGGGGTCGCGGTGTGCGGCAATGGGGCGGTGGAGCCTCTGGCGGGCCGTACGGAGAGCGTCGGGGTCCGAAATTAGCGCGGCCGCCCGCGGTTGCCGTGCGCAATGGCACAGTTCGCCGAATTGTGCGCGAAACCTTGGCGGCCCGCGGTGTATCGTAACGAGTGGAGACGAAGCTGGAGGTGTTTCGGGGGGAATGCCTCCGGCAGACGTCGATTAGGCCGGCTCTGCGGAGCCGGCTTTTTTCTGCGCTTCCGCCGTTGCCGCTTGCACCACCTTTTCCACTTCGGCGCGATACTCGCGCAACCCTTCGTCTGTGGTCGCTTCGAAGCGCATCACCAGCACCGGCTGCGTATTCGATGCACGCACCAAGCCCCAGCCGTTGCTGAAGAGGACGCGCACGCCATCCACGTCGAGGGTCTTGTGCCGCGATTGCAGGTCCTCTTTGGCGAGGCGAACGACTTCGAATTTGATTTCGTCGGGACAATCGAAGCGAATCTCCGGCGTGGTGACTGTCTCGGGTAATCCGGCGAGCTGCGCGGAAAGAGGCTTGCCGCTTTTTGAGACGATCTCCATCAGGCGGCAGGCGGCGTACATGGCGTCGTCAAAGCCGTGATAGCGATCGGCGAAGAACATGTGGCCGCTCATTTCGCCGGCCAGCTCGGCATGTTCCTGCTTCATCTTCGCTTTGATGAGCGAATGGCCGGTCTTCCACATGATGGGGTTGCCACCGCGGGCCGTCAGATCGTCATACATGATCTGCGAACACTTTACTTCGCCGATGAAGGTCGCTCCCGGCTTGCGCGACAGAATCTCGCGGCCGTAGATGATCATGAGCTGGTCGCCATAGATGACTTTGCCGCGATCGTCCACCGCACCGATGCGGTCCGTATCGCCGTCGAAGGCGATGCCCAATTCCGCGCCGGTCTCGCGTACCTTCGCGATCAGGGCTTCGAGATTCTGCGGCACGGTGGGGTCGGGGTGGTGATTGGGGAAGTGGCCGTCCATCTCAAAGAACATCTCGGTGGCGTCCACATTCAGCTTCTCGAGAATGCGATGCGTCACCGGACCGCCGGTGCCGTTTCCGGCATCGACCACCACCTTGAGCTTGCGCGAAAACTGAAACTGCGCCGACACTTCATCGACGTACGGCGTGACCGCGTCATAGGCGGACTCGCTTCCGGCGCCCTCAGCCAAGTCGCCCGACTGGATCATGCGAAGGAGTTGCTGGATGGCATCGCCATGGATCGTAGACGCGCCGCACACGGTTTTAAATCCGTTAAATTCGGGCGGGTTGTGGCTTCCGGTGATCATCACGCCGCCGTCGGCTTTCAGGTGGATCACGGAATAATACAGCACGGGCGTCGGCACGACGCCGAGATCGATCACCTCGCAGCCACTGGCCTTCAGTCCCTTCATGATCGCGTCGCGCAGCCGCGGCGAGCTCAGGCGCGTATCGCGGCCGAGGGTGATTTTTCTGCCGGCGTTGCGTTGCAGGTAGGTTCCGAAAGCCTGGCCGAGCACCTCGATGTCAGGGCTGAGCAACTCTTCATCCGCCACGCCGCGGATGTCGTATTCACGGAAGATAGTAGGTTTCAACATTCGTTCAATAAGGTTCCATTCGGTATGATAACCACAGTCGGGTGGTGCAATGGCACTGGCCCGGCGACACGCCGGGAGTAAGATAGCGGATAGCCGTGTGCCTATGAAAACCGCCGAACGCCAGTTTACGACATTGAGCGGGGTTCCGATTGACCCCGTGTACGAACCGAAGGATCTGGCGGGTGTCGAGACCGCTCGCGACATCGGCGCGCCGGGCGAATTTCCGTACACGCGCGGGATACACCGCGACATGTATCGCGGGAAGCTTTGGACCATGCGGCAGTTCTCCGGCTTCGCCACGCCGGAAGAGACGAACCGCCGCTACCGCTATCTGCTGTCGCAAGGGCAGACCGGCCTTTCCGTAGCGTTCGATCTTCCGACCCTGATGGGCTATGACGCCGACCACGCGATGAGCGAAGGCGAAGTGGGCAAGTGCGGCGCGTCGATCAGCTCGCTGGAGGATATGGAGATTCTGTTTCGCGGCATTCCTCTGGGCGACGTGACGGTCTCGATGACCATCAACTCGCCCGCCAGCGTGCTGTGGGCGATGTATCTGGCGGTGGGCGAGCGGCAGGGCGTCTCCTGGAGCAAGCTTTCCGGGACGCTGCAGAACGACATTCTGAAGGAATACATCGCGCAGAAGGAATTCATTTTTCCGCCCAAGCCCTCGATGCGGCTGGTCACCGACACGATTGAGTTCGGCGCGAAACACACTCCGAAATTCAACCCGATTTCGATCAGCGGCTATCACATTCGCGAAGCCGGATCGACAGCCGTTCAGGAACTAGCTTTCACGTTGCGCGACGGCATGGAATATGTCGATTGGGCGCTGGAACGCGGGCTCGATGTCGACGAATTCGCGCCGCGGCTCAGCTTCTTCTTCAATGCGCATAGCGACTTTTTCGAGGAGATCGCAAAATACCGCGCCGCGCGCAAGATCTGGGCTTATGCCATGCGCGACCGCTACGGCGCCAAGAGCGAACGCAGCATGAAGCTGCGCTTTCACGCGCAGACGGCGGGGTGCTCGCTGACGTGGCAGCAGCCGTATAACAACGTGGTGCGAACGGCGCTGCAAGCGATGGCGGCGGTGCTCGGCGGAGCGCAATCGCTGCATACGAATTCGCTGGACGAAGCGTATGCGCTGCCGAGCGAACAGGCGGTGACGATCGCGCTACGCACGCAGCAGATTCTGGCTTACGAAACGGGAGTGCCGAATACGGCCGATCCGCTGGGCGGTAGCTACTTCCTGGAAAAACTGACGCTCGATACCGAAGCGGCGGCCAATGACTACATCCGGCGCATCGACGGGATGGGCGGCATGATTCCGGCGATTGAACAGGGTTTTCCGCAGACGGAGATCGCGTCGGCGAGCTACCGGTATCAGCAGGAAGTGGAGGCCGGGGAGCGGGTGATCGTGGGGGTGAACCGCTTCCAGAGCGACGACCAGCCGATCGAACTTTTGCAAATCGACGAGACCAGCGGCGAGCATCAGTGCAAGAAACTCGCGGCGCTCCGCGGGCGGCGGGACAACGGCGCTGTGCAGAAGAGCCTGGACGCTTTGAAGCGCGCCAGCGAAGGCACGGAGAATACGATGCCGTATCTTCTGGATGCGGTGCGCGCGTACGCCACGCTGGGCGAGATTTGCGACGCGCTCCGGGCTGTCTTCGGCACGTATACGGAGACGACGCACCTCTAACGCGCAAGCCATGACAAGACCGATTCGAGTGTTGGTGGCCAAGCCCGGGTTGGACGGCCATGACCGCGGCGCGAAGGTGATCGCGCGCGCTCTTCGCGATGCAGGCATGGAGGTGATTTACACGGGACTGCGGCAGACGCCGGAGATGATTGTGGCGGCGGCGCTGCAGGAAGACGTTCAGGTGATCGGGTTGTCGATTCTCTCGGGCGCGCACAACGCGATTGTGCCTCGCGTGATGCAGCTGTTGCGCGAGAAGGACATGATGGACGTGAAGGTTGTGGTGGGGGGAATCGTGCCGGATGAAGATGCGGCGGCACTGAAGCGGGACGGGGTGGCGGCGGTATTTCAGCCGGGGGCTTCGCTGGAAGAGATCGTTCATTTCATCAGGGGCGCGGTGGGGGAGTAAAAGCGCGTTCCGCTCGCTTCGCGCTCGTTTCGCTCGCGTGTACCGGCCGGGAGGCCGGTACATACTGGCCTGAAACGTGCGAGTTTGAGGGCCGAACCACCGAGTCATGAACCCCAACTTTCGCAGTTACAATGAAGTGGCGAGATTTCGCCGGCCTTCCAGCCTGTGGCGGGGCCGTCACACCTGTGGCGCGCCTGCTCGTTGTTGCGAACACCCAAGATCCGGTAAAATAATGGCTTATCAACTTGTCGAAGACCGGCTGCACCGAGTGAAATTGTCTCCCGTCCATCCACATATCTACAGCGGCCAACGGAAAGGGATTGCTGCATGAAGTTCCTCAGGCGTTCTCGCCTGGCCGTCGCCGCCACCTGTCTGACCGTCGCATGGCTGCTGCCGGTGCGCGCGCAAACGCCGCCACAGCAGGGCCAGCAACAGCAGCCACCGGCGCAGACGCAGAAAAATCCACCGGCCACCCCGCCGTCGAACCCGTTCGAAAACGTTCCGGGTACCCCCACCACGCCGGCGCAGCAACAACAGCCGCCCGCGCAACAACAGCGGCCTCCGGCACAGCAACAGCGGCCTCCAGCACAGCAGCAGCGTCCGTCGAATCCATTCGAGACGGTGCCGACGGCTCCCAATCAGCAGCTCGAGACGCCGAAAGCGGCACCCGGCGCGCAGGCGGCCGCGAACGGCCAAGTGATCACCGGCATCGATTTCCGCGGCAATCGCCGGGCGCAAGCCGACGTCCTGAAAGCGATGATCCTGAGCAAGGTCGGCGACATTTACAACGAAGAGACCGTGCGGCGCGACTTCATGGCTCTGTGGAACAGCGGCCGCTTTGACGATATCCGGCTGGAAACGGAAGAAGACCCGAAAGGCGGCGTGATCCTGCGTTTCGTGGTGACCGAACGCCGCGTCATTCGCTCCTTGAACTACGAAGGCATCCACACCGTTACGGTTTCGGAAATTCTGGACCGCTTCAAAGAGCGCAAGGTCGGTCTCACGGTGGAATCGCAGTACGACCCGAACAAGATTCAGCGCGCGAGCGTGGTGCTGAAGGAGTTTCTCTCCGAACGCGGGCGGCAGTACGCCACGGTTGACCCGATCATCGAGCAGATTCCGCCGTCGTCACTGAAGGTTACATTCCAGGTGCACGAAGGTCCGAAGGTAAAAGTCGGCACGATCACCGTGACCGGCAACCAGGCGAAAAATAAGCGCTGGGTGGTGGCGGCCATGAAGAACCTGCACCCCTACGGCGTGCCGCACTCCATCCTGCTCGAGAACGTGTTCGCGAAGACCTACGATCAGGCAAAGCTGGAAGAAGATCGCGAGCGTGTTCGCGAAGCATACCGCGACGACGGCTATTTCATGGCCAAGGTGCTGGATGAGAACGTCAACATCGTGCCGCGGGGCGGGAAGGGCTGGCGCCTTCCGTTGATCAAGATGAACACTCCGGGCATCTTCGCCGACATCACCATGCCGGTGGAAGAAGGCCGCCTGTATCATGTGAACAATGTAAATTTTGTTGGCGTGAAGCTCTTCCGCACGCCGCAAGTTCTGGCCAAGCCGCTGTTCGGCATGGGTCCCGGCGACGTTCTCTCCACGGACAAGCTGCGCAAGGGCCTGGAGAACATGCGCAAGCTGTACGGCAAGTTCGGGTACATCGACTTCGTGCCGGAACCGGATTTCGATGTCATTCCGAATTCCGATAAGATCGACCTCACCTTGAACTGCGAAGAAGGCAAGCAGTTCTTCATTCGCCGCATCGACTTCACCGGCAACACGACGACGCGCGACAAAGTCATTCGCCGCGAAATTCTGCTGGACGAAGGCGACATGTTCAACACCGAGCTGTGGGACCTCAGCATTCTGCGTCTCAACCAGCTTGGGTATTTCGACGTGTTGAAGAAGGAAGACGCCGCGGATATCAAGCGCAACCCGCAGAGCAACACCGTGGATATCCTGCTCAAGGTGAAGGAACGCGGCAAGAACTCGGTAGGTCTCAACGGCGGCGTTTCCGGTATCGCGGGCAGCTTTGTGGGCGCGAACTACTCGACCAACAACTTCCTTGGCCTAGGCGAGACGCTTTCGATTTCGACGCAGCTCGGCACGCTGATGCGCGACGTGAACTTCGGCTTCACGGAGCCGTACTTCCTGGATCGTCCGCTGCAGCTCGGGTTCGTGGTTTATCTACGGCGCTTTAACTTCGATCAGGGCCGCGAAGCCTCGATTCTCGCGGGGCAGAACCTGATCCCGTTGTACAACCAGCTAGGGCAGAACAACCTGCTGAATTATATTCAGAACAGCCACGGGTTCAACGTTTCGATGAGTTATCCGCTGCGCCGCAGCTTCACGCGGCTGTCGCTGACTTACGGCTACGATATTTCGAACATCACCACGCAGACCACGGCAGCGGCGAACTATTTTCAATATGTAAATTTCTCGGGAGCTTTCGGGCCGAACGCGCTGAACGGAATCCGCACCAGCCAGATTACGCCGGGCCTGGTTTATAACACCGTCAACCATCCGATTACTCCGACCGCTGGAAAGAGCTACTACCTGGGCCTCTCGTTCTCCGGCGGACCGCTGGGCGGCAACGTCAACACCATCACTCCCACCGCGGATGTGAAGTACTTCCATCCGTCACCGATCAATCACCATCACATTCTGGCGTTCCACGGATCGACGAAGATCATCAGCGGATTCGGAGGAAAGGCAATTCCTCCGTTCTCGCGAACGTTCATCGGCGGCGAGCAGGACGTGCGCGGTTTCGAATTCTGGGAAATCACACCGATCGCGTTTATCCCGTCGAGCACTTCCGTGCCGGTCTTCAATAACGATGGCAGCCCGCGCACGCAGAACGTGGTTCAGGGAGGCTCAGTCGTCTCGCAGCCGGTTACCATGCAGGTGCCGATCTATCAGCTCATCACGCCGGGCGGCGACTGGCAAAGCGTCGGGAACTTTGAATATCGCATCCCGATTCTCGGCCCGGTCGTGTTGGCCGCGTTCGCCGATTTCGGCGTCAACCGCGTGCTGCGCCCGGATCAGCTTACGATGGATCCGCAGCGCGTGCTGCAACTCAACCAGACGTTCCCGCAGGCCGGGTTCAACGGCAAGATCCAGATCGACCCGATCAGCGAGCGTCCCAGAATGTCTACCGGTCTGGAGTTGCAGGTGATGCTGCCGGTGGTCAACGCGCCGTTCCGCGTCTATTTCGCGTATAATCCTTTAAGGATCAATACGAATTTCCAGCCGCCCATCGTGGCGGACCGCGCCGCTTTCCCGAACAACGCCACATTCATCCAGTCGCTACAGAGTTTCGGACAGATCTACCCGTTCGATGAACGGAGAACGCTATTCCGGTTCACAATCGGCAGGACATTCTGATTTGAAGCCCGTCGCAGTATGGTAGTATTTTCACACTTAGGAGTTTCCAGCTTGAAGAAGAATTTCGTAGTTTTACCCGCCTTGGCACTTTCGTTCGCCGCGCTCGCCGGCGCACAAGCCCCGGCGCAGCAGGCCGCGGCGCCGGCTCGTACGGGCACAGCCACGGCTCCCGCTCCCCCTCCCACAAAGGTCGCGATCATCAGTGTTAGCGAATGCCTCATCAGCACCGGCGAAGGCAAGAAGGCCGCCGCGGAGCTTCAGGCCAAGTTCACGCCGCGCCGCGACGCCCTGCAGAAGAAGGACGCCGATATCAAGCAGAAGCAGGACCAGATGAAGAAGGCCAGCGCCACCATGAGCGATGAGGCCAAGGCTCAGCTCGCGCGCCAAATCGACGCTGACACCAAGACCCTGCAGCGCGATGCCGAAGATCTGAATGCCGATGTGGAGACGGAAAACAATCGCATCATGCAAGACCTCGGCAACAAGCTCATGAAGTTGCTGGATGCGTATGCTCTGCAAAATGGCATCGCCGTCGTGTTGGATGTCAGCAATCAGCAGACTCCGGTTCTTTGGGCATCGACCGCCGTTAATATTACTGAGGACATGGTCAAGCTGTACGACCAGGCGCACCCGGCGACGGCTACCGCAGCGCCCGCTACGGCCGCCAAACCGCCCGCCGCCAAGCCGCCTGCCACCAAGAAGTAACGCGATCCCCCGTGGAGATCCCTCTGATACAATCTGGTCAGGGGGATCTTATCCCATGAAGCGCCTCGCACTTCTTTCGACCGCGCTACTCTTCGTGTGCACGGCATTTGCACAATTCCACAATTCACAGCCTTTCGTGACCGGCGGTTTCGGCAATGTTGTTCGTCCCGCCGGAAACCCGGCGGGAAATCCGAGTCTCGGTTTCCCGGCGAGCGGAATCGGCGGCATCACTCTGCCGACCGGTAGTCCGCGGCTGGTGGTACCACGGGCGCCCGGATTTCAAAACAACGTTCGCCGGGTGCCGCGAACCGGCAATGCGGCGGTGTACGCGTATCCGGTTTATGTTGGCGGATACGGCTATGGATATGGCTACGGGAACGACGCCGTGCCGCCGCAGGAGGTTCAGCAGCCGCAGCAGCCGGCGCAGCCGAGTGTGGTGATCATCAACCAATACCCGGCGCAGCTGCCCCCGCCTCCGGCGCTGTACGAACCGCAGCCGCAGCCGGGGCAGGCTCCCGCGCAGCAGGAAGAGCCGGCACACTATCTCATCGCGCTGAAGGACCATACGGTCTACTCCGCGGTGGCGTATTGGGTGGATGGCGATACGCTGCATTACTTCACCAGCGGCAACACTCATAATCAGGTGTCGCTGTCGCTGGTGGATCGGGACCTGACGAAGCGTCTGAACACCGAATCCGGTGTGACGGTCAACTTAACTCCCGGGAAGTAGTTGAGTTCAACGCAGCACGTCTCTGCGGGCGCGCCGCACGCGCCTTCGACCGGTCTGAAGGTCGCTACCGTTAAGTTGCTACTGTTAAGATGTAAGGCTGGCCGCCAGAGCCCGCGCATGCACAGACTTCTGCCCTCGTTACCGACTCTGGATGTCACCGGGGTAATCGACATCCTGGTTGTGGCCTTCCTTGTGTATCAATGCCTGATGGTGGTTCGCGGCACCCGCGCGGGACACATTCTGGTGGGCATTATGGTGATGCTCGGATTGTATGGCATCGCCGTGTGGACCGGACTGGAGGCGTTGCGAACGCTTCTTTCCACCATTGTTCCTTACCTTGGCATTGCGGTCATCGTTCTGTTTCAATCGGAGATTCGCCGCACGCTCGCGCGCATCGGACGGAAACGGCTGCTCGGCCTTTTGGGCGGCGGCTTCCGGGCGCCGGAGGCAGTCAGCGAGATCATGCTTGCGATCGAGCAACTCGCCTCGCAGAAGATCGGCGCTCTTATCATCATGGAACGCGACATTGGACTGCGGACCTTCATCGAAAGCGGGGTGCGTCTGGATTCGCGGATTTCGCGCGACCTGCTGCTCAGCATTTTTCAGCCCGGGCTGCCCCTGCACGATGGCGCGGTCATCGTGCAAAAGGACCGCATCGCGGCGGCGGCGTGCTTTCTTCCGCTGACCACAAATCCGCTGCTCTCCCTGAAGCTCGGCACGCGGCATCGTGCGGCCATCGGCATCACGGAAGAAACGGACTGCCTGTCGCTGGTGGTTTCCGAGGAGACCGGGCGCATCTCGGTGGCGGCGTTCGGCGAGCTTGCGCAAGGCCTCAGCAGCGCGGAGGTGGTGGAGCGGATCAATCGCCACTTCGGAGTGCATCGCCCGACCCTGATGCACATCGACGAGTTTCCGGCGGATATCCCGCTGGCGGAAACGCCCGCTTCCGGTAATCCAACCGAGAGAGTGAATCCATGACGCGCAAAGGCGCGCGCCGGTGGCTTGGGTTCGTCACCGAGAACATCGGCTATAAGCTGCTGGCGCTGTTCGCCGCGGTGGCGCTGTGGGCGCTGGTGGCCACCGAGCCCGAGCTTTCCACGTTCGTCAACGTGCGGGTGGAATACAAGAATCTGCCCGATGAGCTGGAACTGGCGAGCGAGCCTGTCACCAGCGTGCTGCTGGAACTGCGGGGACCCTCGGGTGAACTGCGCGGCATCGGTGACGGCGGGCAGCGGCCGGCGGTAGTGCTCGACATGTCGAGCGTGACGCCTGGGAGGCGGACGTTCGTCATCGATACCTCAAACATACGGCTGGGGCGGGCGGTGCATCTGGTGCAAACCACGCCATCGGAGCTCTCATTTACGTTCGACCGGCGGGCCACGCGCACGGTTCCCGTAGTGGTGCGGCTGACCGGGGACGGACATTCGGGATATACGGCGGTGGCGACGCGTTCGGACCCGCCGGAGCTCAAGATTGTCGGGCCGGCATCGCACGTCAATAAGATCACGCAAGTGGAGACGGATCCGGTGGATGTCTCCAGCGTTTTCGGCGTGAAGCAGTTTCGCGTAACGGCAACGGTGGGCGACCCCTTTGTGCGGTTCGACGCTTCCCCCCAGGTGACGGTCACCGTTACTATGAAGAAGATCTAATGGGAGACCCTTTTGGCGAAACAGTTATTCGGCACTGACGGCATTCGAGGAGTTGCAGGCGAGTATCCCCTGGACGGGGCAACGGTTTATGCGTTCGGCTGCGCGTTGGGAGAGGACCTGATTGCGCATCGCGCCCATCCGGAAGTCGTCATCGGAACGGACACGCGGGAATCCGGGCAGTGGATCGCGGAAACCGTGGCGGGCGGCTTGCAGGCGCGCGGCGTTGGCGTGCGTTTTGCCGGCGTCATCACCACGCCGGGAGTCGCGTACCTGACGCGGACTTTGGATTTCGCGGCGGGTGTGATGATTTCGGCCTCGCACAATCCGTATCACGATAACGGCCTGAAGGTGTTCAGCCATAGCGGCTTCAAGCTTCCCGACGATGAGGAACACGTGGTGGAGCAGAGCATCCTGGCGCTTCGCGAACAGGGTGTGGCTCCGCAGCGCGCGGCGCTTGCGGTAGACGAATCGCTGGACCGCCGCTATCTGGAGTTCCTGATCGGGACTGTGTCGGTGCGCTTCGACGGTGTCAAGATCGCGATCGATTGCGGCAACGGAGCGTCGTACCGGCTGGCGCCGGAGCTGTTCCGAAAACTCGGCGCCGAAGTCGTCACCGTGTGCACGGAGCCCGATGGCCGCAACATCAATCTGAACTGCGGAGCGCTTCACCTGGGCCTGCTGCAGGAGACGGTGGTGGCGAGCGGCGCGAATTACGGAGTGGCTTTCGATGGCGACGCGGATCGCGCGATCTTCGTCGCGGCGAGCGGCAAGGTTGTGGATGGCGACGGTGTGCTTCTCGCGGTGGGGCGTGCGTTGAAGGACGCAGGCCACCTGCCGGAGAACACGGTGGTGGCGACGGTGATGTCGAATCTCGGCCTGGAGAAGGCGCTCGAGCGGCACGGCATTCGCATGCTGCGTACGGCGGTGGGCGATAAGTACGTGTTGGAGGAAATGGTACGGCTGGGCGCGACGCTGGGCGGTGAACAATCCGGACACGTCATCTTCCGCGAATTCGCGACTACCGGCGACGGGCTGCTTACCGCGCTGCGGGTTTTCGAGATCGCCCGGGCGGCCAATTTGGGGCTCGACGAATTGGTGAAAGACCTCCAGGTGTTCCCGCAGAAGCTGGTGAATATCCGGGTGCGGGAGAAAGCGGGACTGCTGGAGCGGCCGGCGGTTGCGAGCGAGATTCGCCGGGTGGAAGAGGCATTCGCAGGCTCCGGTCGCGTGCTGGTGCGCTTCTCGGGCACCGAACCGCTGGCGCGCGTCATGGTCGAGGGTCCGGATCAGGCGCAGGTGGACGCGTTCAGCGCGAGCATCGCGGAGGCGATCCGCAGGGAAACCGGGCTTTAGTGCTACGGGTTTACTACTGCGACCATTGTCCGATTCCGCTGCCGCAAGGCCACAAATTTCCGATCGCGAAGTATGCGCTATTGCGGCAGGCGCTCGCGGCGGAGAATTGCTTCGAACTCGTGCCCGCTCCGCCCGCTTCGGCTGGTGATGTCGAACGCGCACACGATCCGGTGTACGTGGAAGCGTTCGTCAACGGTACTCTATCCGGGGCGGCGATCCGGCGCATCGGGTTTCCGTGGTCGGCGGAACTGGTGCGTCGCACGATGTGTTCGGTGGGGGCCACGCTGGCTGCCGCGCGGCAGGCGCTGGCTACTGGTTTCGGAGGCTCGCTCGCCGGAGGCACGCACCACGCATTTTACGGAGAGGGGTCGGGATTCTGCGTGTTCAACGACGCCGCGGTGGCGATCCGAAATCTCGGCGTGCGCGCAGCCGTGGTCGACCTGGATGTGCATCAGGGCGATGGAACGGCGAGTATTTTTTCCGGCGATCCGGATGTGCTTACGGTGTCGCTACACGGGCGGCACAACTTTCCGTTTCGCAAGCAGACCAGCGGCATCGACATCGAATTCGAAGACGGCGCGAGGGACGAGGAATACCTGAGCCGGGTGGGCGAGGTCTTACCGGCGGTGCGCGAATTTGCGCCGGAGGTTGTTTTCTACCAGTCGGGGGTGGATGGCTTGGCGTCTGACCGGCTTGGACGATTGAGTCTGACGCACTCAGGGCTCCTTGAGCGGGATCGGCTCGTACTCGGACTGTGCCGTGATGCACAAATTCCGGTTGTCGTGACTTTGGGCGGGGGTTATGCGGACCCTATAGTAGATACAGTTGACGCTCACGCAAATACGTTTCGCACAGCTTGCGGAGTTTTGACCAATCTGCAACCTTTGGCGAGATTAAGGCGTCTTCAGAAGTGAAGGGTTTTGCGAGTGGTTCTGCGGATTTGTAGGCTTCCGCGGGCCAAGCGGCGGGCGTTTTCCTCCGAGCGCCCGCCGATTTTTTGCTTTAGTCGACTCTTTTTAATACCAGCGCCGAGTTTTTGCTGCCGAAGGCAATGCAATTCGCCACGGCGTGATTGATGTTGAGCTTACGGCCGCCGGTTCCCGAAACGTAATCTAAATCGCATTCCGGGTCCGGCTCATCGACATTGATGGTGGGTGGTACGACGCCGTCGCGCATGGCCAGCAGGGTCGCGGCAATGCCCGCGGCGCCGCAAGCGCCCTGCGGATGGCCGATCAGGCTCTTCAGGGACGACCCGGCGAGCTTGTAGGCATGACCATTGAATGCGAGCTTCACGGCGCGCGTCTCGATGCGGTCGTTCAACTCCGTGCTGGTTCCGTGGTAGTTGATGTACTGAATGTCCTCGGGCTGAAGGCCGGCTTCGTCGAGAGCCATGCCGATGGCGCGTGCCGGTTCTTCGCCGCATTCTTCCAGGCGGACGCGGTGATAGGCCTCGCAGGTGGAACCGTACCCGCCGATTTCGCCGTAGATGTGGGCTCCGCGCGCCTTGGCCTGCTCCATCTCTTCGAGCACGAAGAACCATGCGCCCTCGGCGATCACGAACCCGTCGCGGTCCTTGGAAAACGGGCGAGATGCGCGCGAGGGGTCGTGGTTCCAACGCGTGCTCATGATGCGCATGAGTTGAAAGCCGCGCAGGATCAGCGGGGCGATGGGAGCGTCGACGCCGCCCGCCACGACGGTGTTCATCATCCCGCGCTGTATATGGTGGTAAGCGTAGCCGATGGCGTCGGTGGAGGACGTGCAGCCGGTGGAGACGATGTGGCTGAGTCCGCGGAAGCCGAAGCGCATCGATACTTCACTGGCCAGGGTGCCGATGGTGCCGGTGGGGATGGTGTACACGCTGCACTGTTTTTGATGCCCCGTGTAATAGAGCCGGTACTGCTCTTCCGTGAAGTCCTGGCTGCCGCCGCCGGAACCGACCATGACACCGATGCGGCGCAGCTCGTCGCGGCTCATCGCGCCGACATTTAGTTTCGCGTCGCAGACGGCTTCGGCGACGCTCGCGGCCGCCAGAGGTACGGCGCGTGAGACGTGCGGCCGGTCTTTGGCGGTCACATATTTGGTCTCATCGAATTCATCGGGCACTTGCCCGGCCACTTGCACAAGGTAGCCCGAGGGATCGAAGCGGGTAATGCGCCGCACGCCGCTCATGCCCTTGCGGGTGGCTTCCCAGAACTGCTCCCGCCCAATTCCATTGGGGCTCACTGCACCGATTCCCGTAATTGCAACGCGACGCATGGATTTTGTTTTGCCTTTAACCTTTCCGTCAGTATAGGCTGAATCGTATGGACGCTGCCACCCAGCCCCGATCCGCCGCCACGACAGGGGCGATGCTCGCAGGCTTGCAGGGGGGAATGGTTGGCGCCCTGTGGATGCTTGGCTGGTTCGGACTTAGCGACGCGTGGCAGCGGCGCAGTTTCTGGACCAGTGAAAACCTGTTCGCCAGCGCGTTCTATGGAAGCGCGGCCATACGGCGCGGATTTTCCGGAAGCACTTTTGCCGGACTCGCGCTTTACCTCCTGATTTACAGTTCGCTCGGCGCGCTCATCGCACTCACCTTACGGCACGAAGCGAGAACGGCGCGCATCGTGCTGGTCTGCCTGTTCGCCCCGCTGCTTTGGTACTACGCCACTTACCAGTGGTTGTGGAAGATCGGAATGCCGATGGTGGCGCTGCTTCATCCGGAGCGCCCTACCATCCTGGGCCATCTCATCTACGGCGTCTGGCTTTCCCGCTTCCGCTTATATCTGCCGGGCGCGACGCCGGAAACCGAAACGGCGGCGCTTATGCAATCTCCACATCAATCCGCTTCGCCGACGGATCCAGTTTCACAATCCGGAAGCTCCGAATCTGACCCGCACGAGCAGGCTCCTTCTTAGTGCCCGCGCCGGCTCCGCCTTTCCATTTGGCAGCGAGCATGGAGCTCAAACTCGAGAGATCCGCCTTGCCGGAGTCCGCGGCGGCGGGCTCAGAGGCAGGCGCGGGCTCTTCGGAACCCATACGGCAACTGGCCTGAATTCCCTCGCCGAGTTCCACCCGGGCGCGCCCGCCGGCCGCTTCATTCACGATGCGGCCGGTTACCACGTCGCCTTCCTTATGCTCGGCGATGTACTCGTCGAGGCTGGTCGGAATGAGCTGCTTCATTCCCAGCCGCAACCGCCGCTTTTCGGTATCGACTTCCAGCACCTGCGCCTTCACGATCTGCCCGACCTTCACGGCATCCTGCGGATCGTTGATGCGCTTCTCAGCACTGATGTCGCCTACGTGCACCATACCTTCGACGCCTTCGGCCAACTGCACAAATGCGCCGAACTTCTGAATGCTGACGATGGGCCCTTCCACCACCCTGCCGGCCGGGAATTTCTGCGCGGCATCGGCCCAGGGATCGCCCAGCGCTTGCTTGAGACCGAGGGAAATTCGGCGATCGCCCGGATTGACGCCAAGGATCACCACATCTACCTGCTCGCCGGCCTTCAGCACATCAGACGGCTTGCGCACCTTCTTCGACCAGGACATCTCCGAAAGGTGAATCAACCCTTCGACGCCTTTTTCGAGCTCGACGAAAGCACCGAAGTCCGCGAGGCGCGTGACTGTTCCGTTTACGCGCTCGCCAACTTTGTACTTCTCGGCCGCCTGATCCCAGGGATGCGGCTGGAGCTGTTTCATGCCGAGCGAAATGCGCTTCTTGGCGGCATCCACTTTCAGCACTTTGGCTTCGACGTCCTGGCCCACGGTGAGAACGTCGGCGGGCTTGTTCACGCGAGCCCAACTGATGTCCGCCACGTGCAGGAGCCCATCCACGCCGCCGATGTCGACGAATGCGCCGAAATCGGTGACGCTGCGGATCTTGCCGTGCACCACTTCGCCTTCCCTGACTTCGGAGTAGCGCTTTTCCTTTTGCGCGCGCTCCTCTTCTTCCAGCACGGCGCGGCGATCCACCACCACGTCCTCATCAGCCACGTCCAGCTTGATGATGCGGCAGCGAATCTCCTGCCCGATCAGCTTTTCCATCTCGGCAGCGTCTTTGGCTCCGCTGCGGGAAGCGGGCATGAACGCGCGAACGCCCACATCGACGCTCACTCCGCCCTTCACTACCGCACTCACCACGCCCGCGATGGTGGCCTTATCGGCGAACGCTTTCTCCAGCGAACTCCAGTCCTTCGGCCGCTCGACTTTAATTTTGGAAAGCTCGTAATACCCGTCGTCCGTCCTGCCCTTGATGGACACCGCGACCTTGTCGCCCGGCTGGATGGACTCTCCCGCCGATGTGAATTCCGCCAGCGGAATCACACCCTCGGTTTTGTAGCCGATATCCAGAAACACCTGTTCTCCGGTGACTGCGACCACGGTGCCTTCGAGACCCTTGCCGTGTCCTTCAACTTCGGTCTTGTGCGAATGCGACTGCTCGTATTGCGAAAGAATGTCGCCGAAAGACTCGCTGGAGTCGTTATTGTTTTGGGAGCCCGGACCGGTGACCCGATCCTGGTCCAGCATACTTGGGTTGGACATGAGACTTGTTCTTCTATTGTGGCACAAAGCGGAGACAGCCAGTTTTGCGCGCAGGGCTCAGAGAATCGGAATATTCACCTGGTCGTGATAGGCGTTTCCGGCAATGATCGCGAGGGGAAGCGCGGCTCCCGCGCCGGGGGGAAATGCGGGCAGCGTCACGTTGATCTGGTACAGCCCAGGAAAGCCAGGCGCCAGTCCGCTAAACGCGACATCGCCCGGCAAACCGCCGATCAGCACCTCCGGCTGCACGTTGGTGGAAGTCAAACCGCTGGGCGCTGTGCCGTCATTGACGGCGGGATTCACGCTGCCCAGGCCCGTGAGGAACACCAGCACGGTTTCGCCGGGAAGGGCGGGCTTAGTCGGCGTCACCAGAGTGAAATCGGCATGCAGAATCGCGCCTGCGCCCGTGCCCGATTGGTCCACTGAATAGATGCCGGGCGATGTGGCGGCGACGGGGACAGTGACCGTGTTCGAACTGGCTGCGCCGTTCTGCACCAGGATGGTCGCGGTGGGGCCGGAGGTTGAGTACGGCACGAGGCAATTGATCTGTCCCGCGCTGACGAAATAGAGAGGCGCCGATTTTCCGTTGATCAGTACGGTGACGCCGTTCAGTCCGCCGGTCGGGTACGGCGGCGCGGCAGTGGCATTGCTCTTGGCAAGGCCCGAGCCGTACAGCGTCAGGAACTCGCCGGGCGAAATGGGGGCCGCGGGAGCCGAGCTCGCGGCATTCACGATACCGAGCGGGCTCAGAAAAACGCCGGAGCCTGAAAGCGAAGCCACCTGCACTCCGAAATCGAGCTCGAAGGCCTGCGGATCTTCAGGCGCGATAGCGGCGGTCACAAACGCTTTCCCGCTGGCGCCCAAGGCTACCTGCGCGAGCGGCAGCGTTCCCGACCCGTTCGCAGCGAGTGAATACGGAGCGACCGTAGTGGCATCGATTGCGCCAGAGCCGAGCGCTTTGATGCGGCGCGTCGTGGTGAGATTCCCAAGCCCCCGCGCAACAACGGCGCCGGCATACGATTGCTCCGGGGCCGAATCAGTGGACTTGACACGCAATCCGGCGGTCCAGAAGGTCGCGTTCCAGGTGCTTTGCGATGCGCCGCTCACCGCTTTCACGCCAACAACAATGTCGTGCGAGCCGGCTGCCGTGGAGCCGCCCAGCACCAGGTTGCCGTCGGCGGAAACGTACAAGGTCTTGTTGCCGCTCAGCAGGTTGGCGGTGTTCGCGGCTCCGAACGAAAAAGCGCCCGTGCCATCGCCGGCTACCGTATAGGTTGCGCCGGTCACCTGCTGCGTAAGCGGAGCACCCGCATTCAGGTTCGCAGCGTGGCCGTTGACGCTGATATTGGTGAGTGTGCCGGATGCTCCGGTAGTCATCTGGAGAATCGCGGATCTCGCGTTTGCCGCCGTGCCGCCGGGAAACTCCAGGCTCGCCGCCCAATAAGAGCCCGAGAAAGTTGCGCCGTTCGCGGGAGCGGGAATCGCCACCAGAATATCGAATGCATTGTCCGCGGATTCCGTGCTGGACGCCACCAAACCTTCGGGACCGAAGCGCGCGTTTTCCGTATCTCCCGAGCGCAGCGGGCTGGGCATCGAGACCAAACCGCCCGCGTCGACAGTGTACTTGCCGCTGCCCGTCTGGCTGGTGGCGGCGCCTGTGCCGATTACTACCTGGCCGGACCAGCTAAAGCCGCCGGTTCCGTTGAACGTGATGGACCCGAGAACGCTCCGAGCATCGGTGACAGCGCCGGCGGAATCGGTCGCGAGGGATACTTGCCGGAACCAATATTTCCCGCTAAGCGATTGATTCGTTAGGGTCTGTCCAGAAGCCGTCACGGCCCAAACCGTGAATACCAACGCACATGAGCGACGCATGATTCCAGTATTAACCCTTCTCGCGGCGGAATTTCTCACGGCCCGGCGTGCGGCGCCCGGGGTGCTAACGGTACTACCGCCCCGTAATTTCGTGGAACTCTTTTCGAAGGCGGGTGTTAGAAGTGTCATAATAGCGCTGAATAAGCGCCTCGGAGGGTGTATGGTTCGTTCCCGCTGGATTCTTTTAGGTGGAATTACGGTTCTGGTTTCGTCCGGTGTTTTGATCAGCCGGGCCCAGGAACGGGGCCTATCTTCGCAGCTTTCCGTTCAACACGCTAACTGCACCTATTTCGGACCGGAGCGCCAGAAGTATATCGACGCCGCGTTGCAAGCGAATGGGCGCAGCACCGGACGCCACGCGCTGAGCGAGGCCACCGAACGCGTCACAGCCGCGCTCGGCTACGTGCCGCCGGGGTCGCCTACCTATACCTTCACTCAATCGCAGGACACGGGCACGATCGATTCCTATATTTTTGCGGACCTGCAGGGTCACGGCATCGCGCCTGCGCCGGACACGACCGATTGGGAATTCGTCCGCCGCATTTATCTCGATCTGACCGGCCGCATTCCAACGACTCAGCAGGTGCTCGGTTTTGTTTCCGACAGCGATCCGCAAAAACGCGCAAAACTAGTCGATACCCTTCTCAACAGCTCGCAGTGGTTGGATAAGTGGACGAAGTATTATGGCGACCTGCTGAAGAATACGGTCACGTATCCTTCCACTGGGTTGAACCGCTTCGCGCAGGGCCGCAACGCGTTTTATTCCTATATCCACGATTCGCTGGACAACGGCAAACCGTACAACACGATGGTGACGGAGATGCTGACCGCGACGGCCCCGAACAGCTATGTTACCGGCCAGCTCAACTGGCTGGTCGGCGGCTGGATTGCGAATGGCCCTACGCAGGACACCTTCGATCAGGAGACCTCCAACGTTGCCGATACGTTTCTGGGCATGGAGCATGTGAACTGCCTGCTGTGCCATAACGGGCGCGGCCACCTGGATTCCATCAGTCTATGGGGCGCGAATACCACGCGGTATCAGGCATGGCAGCTTGCGTCGTATGTATCGCACACGCAGATCGGACGCACGGTGGTCGATCCCAGCAACAACAATGTGTATTACTGGTACCTTGCGGACAACGCAAAGGGCTACACCAACGATTACACGCTGAACACCACTACGGGGAATCGCCCGGCGCGCCAGCCGGCGACCGGTTGTAAGTCGGGACAGCCGTGCAGCTTCGTTCAGCCGCAATACATCTTCAACGGCGATTCGCCGAAGCCCGGGGAGAACTATCGCGCGGCTCTGGCTCGCGAAGTTACCGGCGATTTCCAGTTCGCTCGCGCCGCGGTGAATTATCTGTGGGCTTATTTCTTCGGTCAGGGCATCGTGGACCCGCCGGATTCGTTCGACCCGGCGCGGCTGGATCCGAACAACCCGCCGCCTGCTCCATGGACGCTTCAGCCCAGCAACGCTCGTTTGCTGAACGCGCTCGCGTCGCACTTCATTCAAAACGGATACAACGTGAAGGCTACGATGCGGGAGATCGTCAATTCGCGCGCTTACCAGCTATCGGCGCGGTATAACGGAACGTGGAGCCCGGATTACCAGAATTACTTCGCTCGCAAGTATGTGCGCCGGCTGTGGAGCGAGGAAGTTCACGATGCCATCGTTCTTTCAAGCGGCACTTACCCGGCCTATAAGTTGACCGGGTTTACGGACCAAGGCGCTCCCTATCCGGCGACCATCAGCTTCGCCATGCAGCACCCGGACGTGGTCGGCGGCTTCAGTACCGATCCGCAGGCCGGGAATGCGAATAACTTACTGGATGCATTCCTGCGCGGCAATCGCGACGATCAGCCTCGCAAGCAGGACGGCTCCATTCTTCAGGCGCTGAACATGATGAACGGATTCGTGGAATCGCGTCTTGCGACCACCGGCAGCCAGCCGAGCCAGTTGATTCTCAGCGTGGTGAACTTCAGTAACACCGATGCGGTAAATACGCTATACCTGTCCATTCTGTCGCGCTATCCTTCGGCGGATGAGCTGAGTAAGGCGACCGCGTATCTCACCGGTGGCGGAACTCATACTCAGAACTTACAGGACCTGGCATGGTCGCTGTACAACAAAGTGGACTTTCTCTTCAATTACTAGCGGAGGGCGTGATGCATAGCAAACCACAATCCAAAGAACAGGAAATCTGCAACTGCAACTGGAAGAAGTTCGGCTATCAAGGGCAGACCTTCTTCAATCGCCCGCACTGGACGCGCCGCCGGTTCTTCCAACTCGCCGGCGCCGGTATCGCCGGCTCGTTTCTGGCGCAGCGGTACGCGAAGGCCGCAAGCGTCACCACCTCGAACGCGCAGACCAAGAACACGGCTACGAACTGTATCTTCATTCTGCTGGCGGGGGCGCCGAGCCACACGGATCTGTTCGACTTCAAGTACATTCAGGGGACAACGCCGGCGACGTTCAATCCGACTACGGTGAATAACATCCTCTGGCCCATGGGCATTTTGCCGAAGCTGGGCGCGATGACGGATAAGTTCGCGATTGTGCGCTCCATGCAGGCGCATGCGCTCGTGCATTCTCTCAGCCAGACGTGGACGCAGATTGGCCGTAATCCGGCTGCCGCGCTCGGCAATATCGCGCCGAATATCGGCAGCATTGTCGCGATTGAAAAGGATCCCGCGGGATCGGCGCGGAATGTGTTTCCGACGTTTCTCGCGCTCAACTCGCCGGGTGGAGTGATGCAGGGCTACCTGCCGGCCACTTACGCTCCGTTCAAAGTAACTCCGTCTACTGCCGGCATCCCGTACACCACGAACCAGGATGACTCCACCGGCACCGGCCGCTTCACGCGGCGCTGGAACCTGCTGCATTCGCTGGATGACAATCTCCGCATCGACTCGCCGGATGGCCAGCCGATGAACGATTACAACGATTTTTACGCCGCGGCGAACGGCATGATGTACAACCAGGTGGTGAAGACGGCGTTCAGTTACACCACCGCCGATAGCGCTCGTTATGGAAGCACGAACACGGGGAACGCATGCCTGGTGGCGTCGCGAGTATTGAAGGCCAATCAGGGCACCCGCTTCATTCAGATCACTTCGAATGACGGCTGGGATATGCACACCAATATTTATTCGACGGCGAATCTGCCTACCAAGGCACCGCTGCTGGATAATGCCGTCTCGGCGCTGCTGGGCGACCTCGAATCGGCCGGCCTGCTGAGCACGACCATGGTCGTGATGGTGGGAGAGTTCGGCCGCACGGTGGGACCGCTCACCGCGGCTGCCGGGCGCGACCACTGGCCGCAGCAGTTCGCATTCTTTGCGGGCGGCGGCATCAAAGGCGGCACGATCGTCGGACAGACGAACGCCACTGGTTCCGACACGGTCAATTACGGTTGGAGCCAGAATCGCTACGTCTACCCCGAGGACATCGAGGCGACGATCTACTCCGCGATGGGCATCGATTGGACCAGCGTCCGGCATGACGACCCGCTTGGACGCGGATTCTATTACGTGCCGACTACCGATCCGGTGCAGTATCATCCGGTCCACGAATTGTGGGGATAGCCAGGCGGGCGAGCGGCGCTCGCCTGCAACCGGTCTGGAGACCGGTCGCTACCTTTGTGCCTCGAAATACGGCGGGGCGGCTTCACGCTGTAACCACCGACGCCTGGAGTGCGTAATAATACTGCTGGGTGCTGTTTCTCAATAAGCTCACGGTCGAGCGTTCCGTCCGGCAAAGCCGGAGCACTATTCTTCTGCTCGTCCTGCTTTGCTTAACGGTATTTGCGCAATCCGCTGCGCTCACCGCTCAGCATGAGGAACACTCGCAGAGCAGCCATTGCTGTCTGCTTTGCCACGCGGGACCCCTTCCCTTCCTGAGTTCGATTGCCGAAGCGCGCATCGCGCCGGCGTTTCAAGTAGTTTGGATGGCGCCGCAGGCCGATACCGCGTCGCCGCATGCCGCACGTTTCGGCTCCGAATCGCCCCGAGCCCCTCCTGCCGCCTGATTCGTAACCACAGGCCCAAATTCCCCCGGCGCACAGCCCGTTTTGTCGCGCGTGCACGGGCATTTAACCAGTTTCAGGAGAAGATTCATGCGATTACTTTCAGTAGCGCTGGGCTCCCTCGCTGTGATTGCGGTGCAGTGCGGCTGTACGAATTTCGGTAAGGTCGATCGCAAAACGGTGCAGGAATCCGCCGCCGTTCAGCCCGGCCTTTTCACCGTGCCCCAGGACCAGCGATCGCATTTGAAGACCACGCAGGTAACTACCACCACGTGGTCCACTGCCGTGCGCACCACGGGCACAGTCGATTGGGATGAGGATCGCACTACTCAGGCGATCACGCAGGTCAGCGGCCCGATCGCGCGCATCCTTGTGGACGTGGGTGTGCTGGTGAAGAAAGACCAGCCGCTGCTATTTGTCTCCAGCCCCGACATCGCCAACGCGGTTGCCAATTACCGCAAGGCGCGCAACCGCGAGGCGCTCAATAAGCGCATTGTCGACCGTATGAAGGGGCTGCTTGACCGCGGCGCCATCGCCCTCAAAGATTACGAAGCGTCTGAAGCCGACTACAACGACGCGCACACGGATACTCAAAACGCGCTGCAAGCACTGCGCATCTTCGGCATTACCTCGCAGGAGATCGATCAGGCAGAGAAGCAGGGCACGGCGATCAACACCGAACTGGCTGTGCGCTCGCCGATCGACGGCGTCATCGTGCAGAAGCTCGTATCGCCCGGTCAGGTGATCCAGGCCGGGAGCACGGCGTGTTTTACGATCAGCGACACGTCTACGGTTTGGGTGCAGGGCCACGTCTTCGATCGCGACGTTCCCAGCGTTCGCGTGGGCGATGCCGTCGACGAAAGTAACGCCGCGCTCGGCCGCGCCTTTCACGGCAGTGTTGCATACATCGGCAGCTATCTCGATCCGGACACGCGCACTACGCCAGTCCGCATCGTCACGCACAATCCGGGCGGCTTGCTGAAGAAAGACATGTTCGTCGAAGCGGTGATCCACACGGGGAGCCAGGGAAATACGGTGGTGGTGCCGGTCTCCGCGGTGCTTCGCGACGATAAAAACGAGCCGATGGTCTACGTGGAAGTCCAACCCGGCAAGTTCGCGCAGCGCTCCATTGCCACGGGCGGGCAGCAGAACGACCTGATCGCGGTCACCAGCGGCGTGCGGCCCGGGGAAACCATCGTTTCCGATGGCAGCCTGTTCCTGCAATTTGCGAGCACCATTCAATAGGGCGCATACATGATCTCCAGACTGGTTTCCTTCGCCCTTCGCCAGCGATTTCTCGTCCTCATCGCTTCCATCGCTCTGATGATCTGGGGCGCGGTTTCCTTCGGCCGCCTTCCCATCGATGCCTACCCCGACCTTTCGCCGCCGCATGTGGAGATCATCACGCAGTGGCCCGGCCATGCCGCCGAGGAAGTGGAGCGCCTGGTCACCATTCCGCTTGAGATCGAAATGAACGGCATCCCGCGACTGGAAGCGCTCCGTTCGATTTCTCTCTACGGCCTTTCGAGCGTGCAGATGAATTTCGAGTACGGGGCCGACCCGTATTTTGTTCGTGAGCAGGCGTTCGAGCGCGTCGGTAATGCCGCGGTGCCTTCGGGACTGACTCCGAGCATGTCGCCGCTCTTTAGCCCGAGCGGACTGATCTACCGCTACGTGGTGCAGAGCACGGACCGCTCGCCGCAAGAGCTCAAGAATATCGAAGACTGGGTACTGGAGCGCCACTACCGCTCGATTCAGGGCGTCGCCGACGATTCCGGCTTCGGCGGCACCACCATGCAATACCAGGTTCTGCTCGACCCCAACAAGCTCTTTGCGTACGGCGTTACGGTGCCGCAAATTGTCCAGCAGCTCGGCAACAACAACGCCAACGCCGGCGGTGGATTCTATTCGCAGGGAGGCCAATTCTATTACATCCGCGAACTCGGCCTGGTCCGCAACCTCGAAGACATCGGCAATATTGTCGTGCAGCAGAAGAAGAACATTCCGGTCTACGTGAAGGATCTTGCCAAGGTTCAGATCGGTTACGCTCCGCGGCTCGGGCAGTTCGGTTATAACAAGCAGAACGAAGCCGTCGAAGGCGTGATCCTGATGCGCGTCGGCGAGCAGGCGCAGGTGGTCCTCAAGAAGGTGGAGGCCATGACCAAGGAGCTCAACCAGCACGTTCTTCCGCCCGACGTGAAAGTGGTGCCGTATTACGACCGGTCCGGCCTCGTCGATGAAACCACCAAGACGGTAGAAGCCAATCTGCTGCGCGGCATGCTGCTGGTGCTGGTGATTCTCGGCCTCTTCCTGTTCAGCGTGCGGACAGCCCTCATTGTGGCGGTGACGATTCCCTTTGCGCTGATGTTCTCCTTCATCTGCCTGGACTGGCGTCACATTCCGGCCAACCTGCTCTCCATCGGCGCCATCGATTTCGGCATCATCGTGGACGGCGCGGTGGTGATGGTGGAGAACATTTTCCGTGAACTGGCCGACCGCCGCGATCAGACTTACAACGTGGTGGACGTGATCCGCGCGGCCGCGTCGGATGTGGAACGCCCCATTTTCTACGCCATCGCCGTAATCATCGCAGGGTACCTGCCGATCTACGTGCTCACCGGACCCTCCGGCAGGCTCTTTCAGCCGATGGCGGATACGATGTCCTTCGCCTTGCTCGGGTCGCTGCTCTGCGCGCTCACGCTGCTGCCGGTGCTCTGCTCGTATTTCCTGCGGAAGCATGTGCATGAACCCGAGGCCCGGATTTATAATTCCATCCGTAACGCATATGGCCGCGTCCTCGGGTGGTGCCTGAACCATCGCGGTGTCACCGTGGTTCTCATTCTTGCGGTCTTCGGCACTTCGCTGCTGCTGATTCCGTTCATCGGCGGCGAATTCATGCCACACCTGGATGAAGGCGCACTGTGGGTTCGCGCCACGGCGCCGTACACCATCTCCTTCGAAGAAGCCTCGAAGCTCTCGCCGCAGATCCGCGATATCCTGAGCAGCTATCCGCAGGTCACCACCGTGGCCAACGAGCTCGGCCGCCCGGACGACGGGACCGACCCCACCGGCTTTTTCAACAACGAATTCTTCGTCGGCCTCAAGCCATATTCCGACTCGGCCTGGAGCGGGCGCATTCACAATAAGCCCGAGCTGATCGAAGCTCTGCAGAAGCGCTTCGCGGCGTTTCCCGGAATCATCTTCAACTACACGCAACCCGCCGAAGATGCCGTCGATGAAGCGGAAACCGGTCTGAAATCGGCGCTCGCCGTGAAGCTCTTTGGAAGCAACCTGGCCACGCTCGAAGCCAAGGCCATCGAAACCAGGAACATTCTGGAAAAAATTCCGGGGATCACCGAAATTACAGTGGTCCGGGAGCTGGGGCAGCCGTCGCTCATCATCACTCCCGACCGCGCCAAACTCGCGCGCTACGGGTTGAACGTCGGCGATGTGAATGCGCTGGTGGAAACGGCGATGGGCGGCAGCGCGGCGACGCAGGTGATTCAGGGCGAGCGCGAATTCGATCTCGTGGTCCGCATGCAGGAGCAATACCGCAGCAATGAAAACCAGATCCGCAACCTGCTGATCGCCACGCCCGACGGCCAGTATCTGCCGCTCAGCCAGTTCTGCGATATCCGCGTGGAAAGCGGCGCGTCGTTCATTTACCGCGAAAACAACGCGCGCTACATCGGCGTGCAGTTCAGCGTGGAAGGCCGCGATCTGGCCGGAGCGGTTGGCGAGGCACGCCGCGCCGTCGAATCGAAGGTGAAATTGCCGCTCGATTACCGCTTCGATTGGGGCGGCGAATACAAGGATTATCTGGCCAGCCAGGAACAGATGAAGGTGATTCTGCCGCTGACGGTTGTGCTGATCCTGCTCATTCTGTTCGCGCTGTACGGCAATTTGAAATTCCCGATCATCATCTTCTTCAGCGTGCTGGTCACCGAGCCCGTGGGCGGCTTGCTGGCGCTCTTCGCCACCCACACGAACTTCAGCGTTTCTTCGATGCTGGGCTTCGTGGCGCTGATGGGGGTAGCGGTGCAAACCAGCGTCATTCTGTATTCGTTCATCAACAAGCTCCGGCTGGAGGGGCGTGACATCGTCACCGCCACGTTCGAGGCGTCGCTGCTGCGCTTGCGGCCCATCATGATGACGGCGCTGGTGGCCTGTTTCGGACTGCTGCCGGCGGCAATGTCTACGGGCATCGGCAGCGATTCGCAAAAGCCGTTCGCCATTGTGATTGTCGGCGGCCTGATTTCGAGGCTGCTGCTGTCCATCTTTTTATCCCCCGTGCTATACGCGCTGGTGGCGCGCGAAGACGATACTTTGCAGGTGTGAAGCAATGAAATTTTACTCACTGATCGGCTTACTGGCAACGGCAAGTTCTGTTTGCGCTCAAACGCCACTTACCTGGGACCAGGTGAAGGCGCGCTTCGAAGCCGCCAATCCCAATTTGAAGGCGGGGCAGCTCAATATACAGGAGTCGAAAGCTCAGGAAATTACTGCCTACCTGCGGCCCAATCCCAACTTCAATATGTCGGCGGACCAGATCACGCCGTTCACGGGCAACCCGTATCGTCCCTTCGCCGCGCTGCTTACGGGCGTTTCCGTCGATTACCTGCATGAGCGCCAGCACAAGCGTGAGCTGCGGCTGGAAAGCGCGAAGCAGGGCACGGACATTGCGGAGTCGCAGCAGGACGACCTGGAGCGCAATCTGCTCTTCAACCTGAGGACCGCGTTCGTGCAGACCCTGCAGGCGCAGCGCCTGCTTGCGAACGCGAGGGAGAATCTCGATTATTTCAACCGGGAACTGGCGATCAGCCAGGAGCGCTTGAAAGCGGGAGACATTGCGAAGGTCGATTTCGACCGGCTGGCGCTGCAAAAAGTGCAATACGAGCAGGATCTGCAAACCGCCCAGGTCAATCTGCGGACCAGTAAGATCACGCTCCTGATGCTGCTGAACGATCGCACGCCCGTGGACCGGTTCGATATCACCGGGCCATTCGCCTTTAAGGAGCAGATTCCGTCCCTCGAAGACTTCCACTCCATAGCGCTAGCCACACGGCCGGATCTCAAGGCAGCGATGCAAGCCGTGGAGAAGGCGCAGACCGACCACCGGCTCGCCGTCGCCAACGGTTCGACCGACCCGACATTCTCCGCCAATCTGGGGCGGCTGCCGCCGGCATACGTGGGCTTCAGCGTGAACATACCGCTTCGCATTTTCGACCGCAATCAGGGTGAAAAGGCGAGAACGCAAATCGATATCGCGCACGCCGAGCGTCAGGAAGATGCGCAGAAGGCGCAGGTGTTCAGCGATGTCGATTCCGCCTATTACATGGTGGCGAGTAACATCGACTTACTCAAGCCATACAACGGTCCGGACGGCTACTTACAGACTGCGCTTCGCATACGGGATACGATTTCGTACTCCTATCAGCAAGGGCAAGCCGCATTGGTGGACTATCTGGATGCGCAGCGGGACTACCGGGCCACGGAAGTCGCTTTTATCAACCTGATGGGCTCGTACTTACAGGCAGTCACTCAATTGAATATGGCTGTGGGCCGGGAAGCGATGTAACGCGGGCCGGGCGAGGCGCGCTCGCCGCGACAGGAAAGATCCTGCCGCGACTTTACTTGTCGGGGACCTGAGTGCCCAGGCGCTTGCGCGCTTGTTGTTGGATCTCCTTTTGGGCGTCGGTCAGCGCTTTTTGCAACCTTTTTACATGCTCGGACTCGGCCGCCAGTTGCGTCTTGAGGCGGGCGTTTTCGGCCGTAAGCGCAGGGTCGACCACGGTTTTCGGAGCAGGCGGGGGTGGCTCAGGCGATCTGCCGATGAATCCCGTCACGTCCTTCACTTGCCGGCCGCCGGGCTCGTCGAGGCTCATCGAGACATCCACTTCTTCGCCCTGCCGGGCATAGGTAAATGTTCCCCCGAGCAAGTGCGCACGGTCCAGCCGGACCTCCTTCGGGAGCGCCGCTCCATCCATGATCGTGAGGGTGGCGCCTCGTGCCTCCAGCACCGGACGCGAATGCACGTCCCAGCGGATCAGCAACTGACCGGTACCCGAATCGGTCGCGGCCAGGCCCATGTCAGCGGGCGCCGCCGATTCCACGGAGCCCTCCAGGAAGGAGACGGTATGCGGAACCCAGAGCTTCCGCGTTTGAAATGCCGCGGCTCCGATCGCGACACCAAGCGAGATCGCCAGCAGGGTCTTCCACCAGACGCCGGTCCGGTGCTCGATGTGGGCGAACACGGGCGCAGGCAATTCAACGGGGGGAGCCGCTTCCTGCGGCGGTTCTGACGGCGTCTCGACCGCAGCCGCAGTTTGGGCGGATGGCTCGGGCTCGGGGGCGGCGATCGCCTGTGCGGCGGCAGAGCCCGCGCCATCCTCCTTCAACGCTGCAATTTCGATGATGTCGCCGCTCGGCTCCTTCGGCATGCGGCGCTCCACCCGGCGATCGTGCGGTGCGGGTCTGGCGCCATCCGCGGCCGGGATGGTCCGCATCGGCTGCGGATCCAGCGTGAACTCCTGCAGCGTCGCCGCGCAATCCATGGTGTTGTCGGGTTTGCGGAAAAAGAATCCGCAGCGCATCGGCTGAAATGTGTGCGGCTTCAGCACGAGGGCGACTTGCCACGGCTCGGGGAAGAAGCGGGCGTGGACGGCCTGATCCGTATCGGAAAGGAAGATCTCACTGCGAGTATGGGAGTGATACCAGCCAACCACCTCGAGTTGGCCGTCGCGCGCCTGGGCCAGCAATTCGGTCAGCCGCTTTTCATCAGGCGGAGAGAGATTGAAGGAAGGCCCGAAGGCGTGCTCGCACTCCAGCGCCAGATAGTCGAGAATGGAAACCCGGCCGGCCGCGTGTTTTCCCAGCAGCACCCCGCCGATCTCGGCGCCGCCGCGCGGCAGCGAGAAGAAAGCGTCCATCACCGCGAGCCGTATGTCGTCGAGTGCTCGCAGCGAGTATTCGATGGTGAATGGACACTGCGGAACGCTCCATGCGCGAGTGGCGCTTTCCGCCTGGCTTTCGATCATCAGGGTTCCTATTCCTATTGATTGTAGGCGATTGTATCGCGTCTTCGCCCCGTTCCGTCACTCACCCCCGGCTATAATGAAGTGTGGCCAAAGCTAAGGATCTGGAGTTGCGCCTGGAGCGCACGGAGGAAGAACTCCGTATGTTCCAGAAGATCAGCCGCTTCATGGTGCGCGACCTCAGTCTGCCGGACATCCTGCAAGGCGTCGTTTCCCTGGTAGTTGAATACACTCATTGCGATTCCTGCCTCGTCTACCTGCTCGATGATAAGGACCTGGTGCTCTGCGCGTCCAATACGCCCCACGCTTCGACGATCGGGAAGGTGCGGCTCAAGTGGAGCGAAGGGCTTACCGGCTGGGTGGCGCGGGAGCGGAAACTTCTGGCCATATCGCGCGAGGCGTACAAAGATCCGCGATTCAAAACCTTCGGCGAACTGCCCGAGGACAGCTTCGAAGCGTTTCTTTCGGCGCCGATCATTGCGCGCAACAAGGTGATAGGCGTCATCAACGTGCAGCACCGTCTGCCGCACCAGCACAGCGGCAGCGAAATGGAAGTGGTTACGACAGTGGGTGAACAGATCGGCTGCGTGCTGGTGCTCGCCCGTATGTCGGCATCGGCTGTGGAGAGCGCGAACCATGTGGAACTTGTGCTTTCTTCCGGCCCCGTGCCGATGAAACAATAGAACGCCATGTCGCGAGGCGCTATTGCCCTACTTGCGCTGATCTCCGCGCTGCCGCTCGCCGCCCAGCGGTGGCAGATGCAATACTTCTACGACGAGAACAAGAGTTCAATGGTGATTGCCGACCTGAAGTTCCCGTCGGCGCGGAGAGGCATCGCAGTCGGCTACATCCAGCGCGGCACACGCCAGGAGCCGACCAGCCTGGTGACCAGCGATGGCGGCGCTCACTGGCGCACGGTCGCGGTGAAGGAGTTGCCCTACTCTCTGTTTTTTCTGAACGAATCCACCGGTTGGATGGTGACGAGTAAGGGAATCTGGCGCACCGACGAGACCGGCAACACCTGGACCAAGCTTGGCAAGACCCCGACGCCGGTGGTGCGCGTCTACTTCATCGACGAGAAGACCGGCTGGGCCGTCGGGCCGCGGAAAGCCGTCTATCAGACGGAGGATGGCGGAGTGCACTGGTCCAAGCTCGCAGCCGCCGCGGAGCCGCCCGGCGATCCGCTGTACAGCGCCTATACGTGGGTGGCGTTTGCCAGTCCGAAGCTGGGCCTGATTTCGGGATTCAACCAGCCGCCGCGCCGCACGTTCGGAGAAGAACGCCCAGTGTGGCTGGACCCTGAGGCAGCGGCGAGACGCCGGGAGTTGCCGCACCTCAACTACACGCTTTTCACTCGCGATGGCGGCAAAACGTGGCACGCCAGCTCGAGCTCTCTGTTCGGGGAGACGACGAAAGTCTACTTCGCCGCGGACGGCAACGGCCTGGGACTGGTGGAATTCGGCAATGCCGCGGATTGGGCATCGGAAATTTACAAGATCGATTGGCACACCGGCAACAGCACCACAGTTTATCGCGACCACCACTTTTCCGTCTCGGATATGTGGATCGCGCCGGGCGGCACAGCGTACCTTGCGGGCGACATCGCGCCCGGCCGCGTACGCGATCTCGTGCCGGGCAAAGTGCAGGTGCTGGTGAGCAATAATTTCAAGGACTGGAAGTCGATGCCGGTGGATTATCGTGCCAGCGGAACACGCGTGGTGCTCGCGGTGGCGGGAGACGATATGTGGCTCGCCACCGACGGCGGCATGATTCTCAAACTGGTGAAGTAACAATCCCGAAACGCCCTGTTTTATCCACAGGAAATGCACGTTCGCCCCGTGGCAAGTTGCTGATTTCAGGCGGATAGAAAGCTGAGGATTTCACCGTGGACGCATCACAATATCGTTGACCCGAAATGCGGCCGGGCGCATAGTGAAGAAGGTTCCAAGAGGTTTGAGAAGCAGCAAGCCCGGCGGAAACGTAGCGGACCAGGAACGATGATCCGCAGCCATAACTAGCGATAGAGACCGGCTGCGGGGAGCGAGAGGAGATCGGGCGCATTCGCAAGGGCGGACCGAGGGACGGCTAACCCCGTTCCAGGAGCTGGCCGATTGATTTGGCAACGGGCCTGACGCATTGATTCCGACGGCTGATACCCGGCGGCGGAGCGAAAAGGTGGACCGGGCCGGGGCTTCGGCAAGCAAGGTGGTGACGTAGTAATATCAGCCGCCGGTCCCGTTTTCGGAAGTGCTGCGGGTAGCCGCGAAGCATCGATCCGGCAGGAAGAGAAATCATCCGGCCGGGGAGCAGAGCGGCGAACAGCCCGGCAGCCGGAAACGCCAGAGCTCAATGCCGTGCATGCCGGCGGTGAGCGAGGTTGCAGCTCAGGTCACTTGGAACCTTTTTCTTTTTGGGGCGAAGGCCGCGCTCCGCGAGGCACGACAGGAAAGATTCCTGCCGTCACGTCGAGCCGGTCACACCTTCGCGCTCTTGTGCTCTTCCACATACCGGTGGAGGAAAGTCGAGAACGCCGCCTGCAGTTTCTCGCGCGTGTGGCTTCCCTGCTTCAACTTTTTACCTTCCACCTCCAGTACGGGCAGCAGATCGCGCGTTGTCGAGGTAATGAAGACCTCGTCGGCCGCTTCCAGTTCGTCCGGCGTGATCGCCTTTTCGCCGACGGGAACGCCGGGCACCTTCACTTCATCGCAGAGCAACACTTCGCGCGTGATGCCCGGCAGGCAGCCTGAGTTCAGCGGCGGAGTCCACACCTGGCTGCCCTGCGCAATGAAGATGTTGGCGGAGGTGCACTCGGCGACCTCGCCTCGCTCGTTCAGCAGAATCACCTCATCGAAGCCACGCTGTTGCGCCGTCTCTAACCACGTCAGGTTCATCGCCCACGATAGAATCTTGGTGCCTGCGAACGGACAGGCGGCATCGCGGCCATTGCGCTGATAGGCGAGCCGCACCCCGTGACCCCAGTCTTTCGAATCGGCGGTCAGCGCGACCAGGTCGCTCTCGCGGCCGTTGGACGGGCCTGCCCACATCCCGCCGCCGTTTCGCACGATCGCCAGGCGTAGGGTCGAGTTTTGCGCTCCGTTGGCTTCCACCAGTTCGAGCAGTTTGTGGCGGACGCGCTCGGGATCCTGCGGCAGAGCCACATGGAAGGCTTTGGCGTCACGCTGTATGCGCGCCCAGTGGCGCTCGAAGGCGAACAGCACGCCATCGGCGACGCGGAGCGTGCTGAACACGCCCCAGCCGGAAAGCAGCCCGACTTGCCCCGGCGCCAGCACGCAATCCGATGCATTTACGATCGTGTCGTTGTGAAGAATGTGTCGGTGGAGCACTCGCTCATTTTAACGCGGCGGCCAGTGGGCGAAGGGATTGCTTCGCGTCTGAGCCGTTGCGGCGATCAGTTCCGGCAGCCGTTTGCGGCGGTCCCACAATCGTTCCAGGAGCCGTTCGAGCTCTTCCTCTTCGCCTTCCAGCCAGGCGGGAGGCACGCGCTTCCAAGCGGCGTCCACGATTTCCGGAGGCATGTTCCTTACCTGGTCCAGCCACGGCTGAAAATCGTCGAGCCCATGCACGCCGTCGTAGACGATGCGGCGCGCATAAAGGCCTTGCAGGGGCGATTCCGGAAAATCCCAGTTCGGACCGTTGAACGCATACCCGTGGTCGATCATACGGGCGACGAAATCGGCACGCCCTCCGGCGCCGCGCCGAACCATGGCGCGATGGAAAACGCTCTGCCGCCCGTCGGCATTGCCGGCCCACTTGTCGAATACGAGGATCGCGCGAAATTCTTCGAGGTTCGCCACTTTTTCCAGCAGCGCATCGGGCAGAAAGTCGTAAACGGCGAGGCGCGCGGGGTCCCCGGGATATTGTGAGCCGAAGTGCCAGCCGGGTTCGACAGGGACGGTCCGGCTGCCGAGCGTCAGGTGAACCTCCGGATTAGCGGCGAGAAACGCAGCGGGCACGTCGACCACGGCGGCCTCCGGAACCGAGATTTTCAGGTATTGCAGGAATGCGGCGGAGAGCAGTTCGTTGACGAGGATGCGGCGATGCTGAGGGTTGTTGCGGAACTTGACCACGTACCAGTTACGGTCATCTGCCTCCAGCAGATGCGACTGGGCGCCCCCTCTCATTTTTCGCACATGCCGGAGTGCCGTGAGCGGCATTTGAAAGAAAATGCAGTAATCTAGAGTTGTATTATCACACGGAGGCAATGAGCGCAGATGGCGGAACCAGGACCGATCTCGAAAGTCGAAGAAGCAGCAACACCCACGCCGCCCACCGGCGGAGGCCGCAGCAAAGACGAAGTTGCACTGGAGTTGATGCGATTCATCGCCGTGACTACCGGATACGGAAAGTCGTCGCAGGGATCGGGGGCGGGGTTCTCGGCCAAGCCGTCCACGCGATCGCCCGAGGAGCAAGCCGAAGCGCTGCTCGAACTCTTCGCGCGATGCCGGCGCGCAGTCACCACCGAGTAAAGGGGAAGGGCGGCCCCAGGCGGGACCGCCCGGACGGACTTAGCGGCGACCGCCCTTCTTAGCGGGAGCCTTCTTAGCGGAGGCTTTTTTCGCGGGAGCCTTTTTCGCGGCGGACTTCTTGGCCGGCGCTTTCTTCGCAGCCTTCTTTCCCGGAGCCTTTTTTGCGGCCTTCTTCGCAGGAGCCTTCTTGGCAGCCTTCTTAGCCGCACCTTTCTTCGCGGCAGCTTTCTTGGCCGGAGCTTTCTTCGCCGGAGCTTTCTTGGCCGGAGCTTTCTTCGCGGCCTTTTTGGCGGGAGCCTTCTTCGCCGCCTGTTTCTTGGCGGGCGCGGCCTTCTTCGCCGGGGCCTTCTTGGCAGAGGAAGCTTTCTTCACCGGCTTCTTGGGAGCGGGCGCTTCCGCGGATTGGGACGTTTCGGACGTTTCGGAACTGCCGCTTGTTGCCGGCTGAACTACCGGAGAGCCTTCAGGCGTTTCCTCATCCTCGTCTTCATCGTCTTCCTCGTCTTCGTATTCGTCGAGCTTGGAGTTCATCTCGCCATGCTCTTCGTCTTCGTAATCGGGAAAGTCTTCCATTTCTTCTTCGTCTTTCAACACGAATTTCGAGCTATCAAACATTAAGCAAGCCTCCTGTAGTCAGGGCATAATCACCCATAGAATACCCCTTTTTTGCAGTGAGGCAATAGCGAAAATGTCGGAGCGATGAAGGAAAGTGAACGGGAGAGTTAGCGCGCCACGCTATTGTGAGCTACGATCACCGGCTTGGAGTCGGGCTTTACCACAGTGGCGCGACGCTGCGGCGATGCCTTCCCTTTTACGGTGTGGTGCGGTGCGGCCACTCTGCGAACGGGCGCTCCACTTGTGCGCGCGCGAGCCGTCGTGGCGCGGTGCGCAGGGGCCGGAGGTGCTTCTTTGTGGAGAGCGGCAGGAATCACAATGCGGTCGCCCGGAGCGGCGTCGCCCGACTGGAGATTATTGGCGGAGGTGAGGGTCGCGAGGGAAACGCCATAGCGCTTCGCGACACTGGCCAGCGTTTCGCCGGATTCCATACGATGGATGCGCCACGAATCGCGGTGCCCTTCCGGAATGAGCTGCAGGGCAGCGACGAACTGCGTGCCCGTGCCCTTCGGTACGTGAAGCGAGAAATTCTCGGGGACGATGTTCTTCAATACCGCGGGGTTCAGATTAGCCACTTCAGGCAGCGGGGTATCGAGGATATCGGAAACCAGCGTGAGGCTGGTAGGCGCGGAGATCTCCACCGTGTCGTATTCCAGGGTCGGATCCATCTGGATGTTGTCGAGGCCGTACTCCGCCGCGTTCTTTTCCATAATGGTCATGGCGAGGATGATCGGCACGTAATTCGTGGTCTCGGCCGGCAATGCGCCCTTGGCGCGGAGTTCCCAGAAGTCCGCGTAGCCCGTGTGCTCGACCGCCTTTTCCACCGATCCCGGCCCGCAATTGTAGGCGGCGATTGCCAGATACCAGTCGCCGAATTCGTTATAGAGATCGTGCAGGTGGCGGGCGGCAGCGCGGGTCGCTTTTTCGGGATCCATGCGCTCATCGGTGTAGCGGGTCTGGTTCAGGCCGTACTGCTGGCCGCGCCAGGTGAGGAACTGCCACATGCCGCCGGCGTGAGCCCTGGACATGGCGCGCGGCATGAAGCCGCTCTCCGCCTGAGCGAGGTGGAGCAACTCCTGCGGAACGCCTTCCTCATCCAGAATGCGGGACACCATCGCGCGATACTTCCCGGATCGCTCCGTGGCGGCTACCAGCGTACGGTGGCCGCGATTCGAAAAATAATTAATGTAGCCGATGACGGCGTCGTTGACCGAGAGAGGGAGTTGTGAGGTAGTGGCGGAGACCTGCTCCCGGACTTTGTCCTTCAGTCTCGGGTCCACAGGGAACGTCATTTGGAGGATGTCTTCGAGGGGAGCCTTTTCGAACTTGCCCTCTTCCACGTTCGCGCCCGCGCCCATTCCGGCCACATCGAAACGGTGGATGGAGTCCACCATTTCGTCCAGCCTGCGGTCATACTCCATTCGATCCTGCGGATTCTGCGTGGCGGCATCGAGCAGAAGATCGACAGCCATGTCGAATTCGCGCCGCGCGTTGACGACATCTTTCGATTGGTAGAATTTTTTTCCGGTCTCAAACCGGCGGTCTGCGCGCTGGGCGAGCGCGTCGCCTTTCAATCGGCGTTCATCAATGGGAGGCGCGGCAAGGAAGGTGGCGGGGGCATCTTTCAGATACAAATTGGGTTGCACGACGACCGTAGGAGGTTCGGGGTCATCGCCGGCGGGAAGGGTTGCAGGAGTGGGAGGAAGGAAGAAATTTTGGAATCTTGCTTGCTGATTGAAACCGCATCCGGAGGTTACGGTTGCCACGGTAATTGAGAAAACGGAGAAGAATGTCTTAGTTCGAAAGTCCATCAACAGCCTCGAACGATGAAAATAAAGGCACTTCCGTGGGCCGTGGCCCGGAGCGAACTCTAAAACCTTACTACACGCCCGCTTTGTTACGCAACCGTCACAGCGGGAAAGCGTGTGTCCGTGTTCCTTTCAGACACACGCCCCGGGTCTCTCTGACGAACGGAAGAGCTATTCTTCTTCTTCCTCTTCGCCGGTCTTGGCGGCCTTTGCGGCGGCTATGATCTTCTCGGCCTGCAACTGCGGCACGTAATCATAGTGGTCGAACTCCATCAGAAAGGAAGCTCGACCCTGGGTCATGGCCGTAAGGTCACTCTGATAGTTTAACATCTCGGCCATGGGAACCTGGGCGCGGATAAACTGCGTGCTTCCCTTGGTTTCCATACCCGAAATACGGCCGCGGCGGCCGTTCAGATCGCCCATCAAATCGCCTGCGTACTCCACGGGCGCCTGGATCTCGACATTCATCACCGGCTCCAGCAATGCCGGCTTGGCCTGCTGCATGGCCGCTTTGAAGGCCTTGCGCGCAGCCAGCTTAAATGCGAGTTCCGAGGAATCGACGTCGTGATAGGAGCCGTCGTAGACGGTCACCTTGAAATCCACCATCGGGAAACCGGCGAGGAAGCCGTTCTCGGCGGCCTCCACGATGCCCTTTTCAACCGCTGGAATAAAGTTCCGGGGAATCGAGCCGCCGAAAATCTCGTTGGCGAACTGGAACTTTTCGCCGCGCGGCAGGGGCTCCATTTTGATCCAGCAATCGCCGAACTGGCCGTGTCCACCGGTTTGCTTCTTGTGGCGGCCCTGAACGTCGGCGAACCCGCGGATCGTCTCGCGGTAGGGAATCTTCGGCGCCTTGAGGGTGACGTCCACGCCGTAGCGCTTCTTCAGGCGGCTGACCACGATTTCGACGTGCTGCTGTCCGGCGCCGGCCAGCAGGAATTCGCGTGTCTGCGGGTCGCGATAGAAGCGCAGCGACTGGTCTTCTTCCAGAATGCGATGAACGGCGTTGCCCATGCGGTCTTCGTCGTTGCGGGACTTGGCTTCGATCGCGAAGGCGATGGAGGGTTCGGGCAGTTTCACCGGGATATAGGTGTAGTTGGCGCCCTTGTCGGCCAAGGTGTCACCGGTGAGGGTTTCCTTCAGTTTGGCGACGGCGCCGATGTCCCCGGCGTGCAACTCGGTGATCGCCTGCAGGGTCTTGCCCATCGGAAGGCTGAGGTGCGCGAGGCGTTCGCCGGCGGAGCGGGTCAGGTTCTGCACGGCAGCGTCGTTCTTTACGACGCCGTTGTACACCTTAAAGTAGGTGATGCGGCCGGCGAACGGGTCGGCGCTCGTTTTAAAGACGAACATCGAGCACGGCCCTGTGTCCGAGACCTTGTGGATCTTTTCGGCGCCGTTCTCCAGAACCGGAACGCCATCGCGCTCGGTGGGCGCGGGGAAGGTTTCCGCGACGAAATTGAGGATCGCTTCGCTGCCGACGTTGTGGAATCCGGAGGCGCACATGACCGGGAAAATTCGCATTTCCCGGACGCCCTGGCGCAGCCCATCGACGATGTGTTCGACCGGGAGGGTGCCCTTTTCGAAGAACTCCTCCATGAGAGCGTCGTTGCCCTCGGCGACCATCTCGACCAGGGCTTCGTGGGCCTTCCCGGCGGCATCAGCCAGGTCGGCGGGAATATCGGCTTCCTTGCCCTTACCGTCGCCGTCCGGCGTGAACGTGTACGACTTCATGCGGATCAGGTCCACCACGCCTTTGAACTCGCGCTCCTTGCCGATGGGAATTTGGATGGGTACGGCGGCGCGGCCAAAGCTTTCCTGAACGTTGGCCAGGGCACGGTCGAAGTCGGCGCGCTCGCGGTCGAGCCGGTTGATGACGATAGCGCGAGGCAGTTTGAAATCCTCTGCGAAGGCCCAGACTTTCTCGGTCTGGACTTCGACCCCGGAAACGCCGTCTACCAGGACGAGTGCGGAATCCGCGGCGGTCAGGGCGGCGCGCGTGTCGTTAATAAAGATGTTGTAGCCGGGGGTGTCCAGGATGTTGAGCTTGATTTTTTTCCACTCGGCTACGGCAATGGCGGTGGAGATAGTGATCTTGCGCTGGATTTCCTCCTCGTCAAAATCGGTTACGGTGTTGCCCTCATCCACGCACGTCAGGCGGTTGGTGGCCCCGGCGGTGAAGAGCAGCCCGGCGGTGAGCGTCGTCTTACCGGAATCGCCGTGGCCCACCACACCGACGTTCCGAATGTCCTTGCTTTCGTAGACTTTCACGTTGGCACCCTCGCTATTAAAAACGGAATAGTAACACGGCAGGGGGAGGGGTGGCGGTTGATGGCGAAAAACGGTGCATGTCGAGGGGCGTTTTGACCCTCCCTGACGCGGCTGTTCTCGTGGCGCTTCATTCGCCTTTCGATACCTCTTACCGCTCCCTCAGGGAGCTGTGAAGAAATCCGGCTACTGTTCTCGTGGCGCTTCATTCGCCTTTCGATACACCTTTTACCGCTCCCTCACGGTCACGGCTCCGTCAGCAGAATCAATTACATACGGAGCCGTGACCGTAAGGGAGCGGTAAATGGTGCCGAGGAGATGCGAGTGCGTTTGAATGCGGCAAAAAAGCATTCGATATTCTTCACCTCTTCCAGAGTGCATCGAATGCTGCGTGTTAAAGTTTGGTTGTGTTTTCGCGCATTGTCTGGATTGTTTTGGATAGCGTAGGCATTGGCGCAATGCCCGATGCTGCATCGTTTGGCGACCCGCCCGGCGGCGATACCTTGGGCAACATCGCGCGCTTGCGCGGGTTGAAGCTTCCGAATCTCGCCGCTCTCGGGCTCGGAGATATCAAACCCCTGACTGGCATCCCCGCGGCGGACGCCCCCGCAGCCTCCTTCGGTCGATGCACTCTCGCATCGCCGGGAAAAGACACAACCACCGGACATTGGGAAATGGTGGGCATCCACCTCGACCGCCCGTTCCCGTTGTTTCCGAACGGATTTCCCCCCGAGATCATGAACGAATTCGAGCGGCGCATCGGCCGGCGAACGCTGGGGAACAAGGCTGCTTCCGGTACGGAAATTATCCGTGAGCTCGGCGAGGAGCACATGCGCACCGGCTCACCGATCGTATACACCTCGGCCGACAGCGTATTTCAGATCGCCGCCCATGAAGAAGTCATTCCGCTGTGGGAGTTGTACAAACTCTGCGAAACGGCTCGCGAAATTCTGAGCGGACCGAACGAAGTGGGCCGCGTGATCGCACGCCCCTTCACGGGGACTCCCGGCACGTTTACGCGCACGGCGAACCGCCACGATTACGCCGTGCCTCCGCCCGCCGGGATGCTGCTGGATCAGCTCGAGGACCGTACGATTCCGGTGCACAGCGTCGGTAAGATTTTCGACGTGTACCTCGGCCGCGGAATTCAGGAGTCCGACAAGACCAAGAGCAATGCCGACGGCATGGCGAAGACTCTGGAAGCTATGGCCTCGGCGGAAACCGGCTTAATCTTCGTCAACCTGGTCGACTTCGACCAACAATATGGGCATCGCAATGACGTGGAAGGCTACGGCGCCGCGCTGGAAGAGTTCGATGCATGGCTGCCGCAACTTCAGGCCGCGCTGCGGGAACGAGACCTGGTCATCCTCACCGCGGACCACGGCTGCGACCCGACAATCCCCGGTACCGACCACAGCCGCGAGTATGTGCCGCTGCTGGTTTTCGGGCCGAAGGCACGGCGGGGCGTCGATCTGGGGCTGCGCGGGAGTCTGAGCGATATCGGCCAGACGGTCGCCGAAAACTTCGGCGCGCACATCGCCCACGGGAAGAGTTTTTTGCAGGAAATCTTATGAGAAAGCCAATTATGGCGGGCAACTGGAAGATGTACAAGACGCCCGCGGAAACCACTCAATTCTTCGAGAAGTTCGTACCGCTGGTGGCGAACTCTTCGCATTGCGAGATCGTGATCTGTCCTCCTTTCACGGATCTTCCGGCTGCAGTGCAGGCGGCTGGTCAATCGCGCGTTGCCATTGGCGCGCAGAACATCGCCTGGGCGAAGGAAGGCGCGTTTACAGGGGAGATTTCCGGCGCGATGATCGCCGCCGCCGGCGCGACCCATACCCTTGTTGGCCATAGCGAACGGCGGCAATACTTCGGCGAGACCGACGAGACCGTTTTGAAGCGGACGCTGGCGGCGCTCGAAGCCGGCCTGACGCCGATCGTCTGCGTGGGCGAGCGGCTCGAAGAGCGCGAGAGCAACAACACCGCCGCTGTGCTCGTGCGGCAATTCGAGAAAGGCATAGCCGGGCTGAGCGAGCAGCAGTTCGCGAAGATCGCGATCGCTTACGAGCCTGTGTGGGCCATCGGCACCGGCAAAACCGCGACTCCGGAGATGGCCGCCGATGCGCATCGCGTCATTCGCGGCGAAGTGAGCAGGAAGTACGGGAAGCCGGCCGGCGACTCCGTCCGCATTCTGTACGGCGGCAGCGTGAAACCGGACAACGCGCGGACGCTGATGGCGCAGCCGGAGATCGACGGCGTGCTGGTCGGCGGGGCTAGCCTGGACCCGGTCGGTTTCGCATCGATTGTGAATTTTTAGGCGCGCCGGGCGTGGTCAAATAACGCGCGGGCGGGCGCTCCGCCCAAGGTGTGTCCGCCCGCGCATGGCCTTGTAGTATCCGGCCAAACCTGCTATTCCGAGAAGAAAGAAACCGGCGCTGGACGGCTCGGGTACATCCGAGAATTCATCCGCGCTGAAGTCATATGCGTACTGGGAGGGCGTGGTGTTATCGCTGGTCGCCGGACGCAGGAACTCGATGGCGAGCGTGTGCGGTCCGTCCGCGACTAAGGCGTCGTAAGTAAGAGTCGAACTTACTACCTGGCCTGCCTGAAGGGAGCCGAAGTTATACCCGGCCACCGGTTGCGAGTCGATCAGTAACTCAGCGATGCCGCCGAATAAGTTGAAGCTTGTGCCGCCCTGCGCTCCGATCCCCACAGATACGTTGAGCATGCCCGCCGCGAGGTTAACGGTCTGCGAGAGTCCGCCACCTTCAAAGTCCATGCTGCCCCCCGTCGCCTGGCCCACATCGAACTGAACCGCTGTCTCGGCAGGGGAACTCACCGGTGTAAAGGTGGCTACCGTAGGCTCTCCGGTCCCATTTGTCCCGTTCGGGGTAGTGAAAACTGTCCATCCGGTAAGTCCCGCCGAGAAGTTTCCGTTCGAGATAACTTCGTTGGCATACGCGCCGGCACAAAATAGCATCGCGGCAGCGGAGACTCGTAAGATGGCGCGTTCGAACCACATGAATCCACGATACGGTGCCGTTGCAGGTATCGGCAATATGGCGGATGCCCTCCCTTGTGCGGGGTCCTACCGCGTGACGCGCGGAACCGTGAGCAACATACCTATTTAGGACATGCGGCGTACGATCTCGCTCAAAAAGGCTGTCTCATTCTGTACCCTCATGACTACCTTCAGCCAGTAAATAGGCAAGGGAGCAACTAAGTCGGTCGCGCCGTCACATAAGTTGATGGAGTCCTTCTCCGTGGTTACTAATGCGTCGGCGCCGCACACCGTGGACTGGTGCGCGATGCGGCGGAGCTGGTTAGGAAAATACCTGTGGTGATCGTCAAATTCGAACCACGTCACGGGGAAAGCCCCGAGCCGCTCCAGAGTGCGGCGGAAGGACTGCGGGTTGCCGAGTCCGCAAAATGCCGCCGGGCGCCGAAAAGGAAGGTTCGCAGCCGGGACACTCTCGCCGGTCCGCACGTTGACCCACGATTCGGCCCTGAGCTGAGCGCGGAACACGGGAGCCAGTTTGTTATACCGCCGAACGGTGTGCTCGATCGCGGGAGCGAGGTCGGACAATTCGCTGCGCGTGATCAACACGATGCCGGCGCGCGAAAGCGCCGCCAAAGGTACCCGCAAACGGCCCAGCGGGAACACGTGCCCGCCGCCGAAGGGGGATAAGGCGTCGATGAGCACGATATCGACATCGCGCGCGATCCGAACATGCTGGAACCCGTCGTCGAGCAGCATGAGCTCGGCTCCGAAGCGGTGGCGCAGCTCCATTGCGGAGCGGTACCGATCAGCGGAAATGCCGACGGCGGCGAGCTTGGAGCGGATGAACATCTGCGGCTCATCGCCCGAAATGATCGGGCTGATTGCCTGCCCGGGAGCGACTTCCAGGTGCTTCTCTGGTGAGGACCGCTTGTAGCCGCGCGTCAGTATGCCCGGGAAATAGCCGCGCTGCTTCATGCGGTCGGCGAGCAGGAGAACGCATGGCGTTTTCCCTGTGCCGCCCATGGTGAGGTTTCCGACGCTGATCACCGGCGCATCCACCTTCTTTTGTTCGCGAAGCATCCCCTCCTGGCGGCGGGAGCTTCCGAATTGCCATCCGCGAGACATCACCCAGGCAAATACGTACCACGGCATAGGCGGGCGGTAAACCGGAACGCGAGTGCGATACATGCTGAGGATCTCGTCCACAGCCTTGGCCGTCGCACCTCGTTTGGATTCGGCGGTGCGGAGCGCCTTGGCGCCGATTTCGGTCCGTGCATCATTCTCCGCGAGGAGGCGGTCGATCGCGGGAGCAAGTTCGGTGGCCGTCGCGATCTCGACACTCGCGCCCGCCCGGCGGAAATCATCGGCGATGGCCTGGAAGTTCTCCATATGCGGCCCGTAGACTACAGGCTTGCCGAAGAGGGCCGGTTCCAGGATGTTGTGCCCCCCGCGCCGGGCGAGCGTTCCGCCCATGAAAACCACGTCGGCCAGTGAGAACAGCGCTGCAAGCTCGCCGATGGTGTCGAGCAGAACGACCCGGGCTTCCGGCGCGGCGGCGGCGATTCCGGAACGCCGCGCGAACGGGATTCCGGCGGATTGTAATTTTGCCGCAGCGGCATCGAAGCGTTCCGGCTTGCGAGGCGCGAGCACGAGCAGCAGGTCCCGGTGACGTTGCGTAAGATCGCGGAAGGCGGCGATGACGGCGTCGTCTTCATCGGGGTCCCCGGGCTCGGCGGGGGGCATCGTGCTGGCCGCGATCCAAACTTGCCCACGCGGCCGGGCGGCGAGAAACTGCGCTACCGGGCCTGATGGATCGGCGGCCCGTGCTTCGAAGTCGTACTTGAAGTTGCCGGCGGTCCGCACCCGGTCAGGCGGGGCCCCGAGCGCGAGGAAGCGCTCACCGATGGCATCCGTCTGGACGAGAATAGCGTCGGCAAACGGGAGGACGGACGCAAATAGCCGGCTCAGCGGCCGGTATCGCGGGAAGGCACGGTCGGAAATGCGGCCGTTGACGATGAGGAGGGCAGCTTCCGTGCGATGGGCTTCGGCGAAGAGGTTTGGCCAGATTTCCGTTTCCATCACCACGACAACGCTCGGTCGCAGAGCACGGAAGACGCGGCGGACAGCAAACAGGTAATCGACCGGTGCGAAGAAGATGCCGTCGCAAAGCGGCGCCAGCTTTTGTTTCGCGGCGGTCCGGCCGGCAAGCGTTGACGTGGAGACGAACAGGCGCGTGCGAGGGAGTTCCGCGCGCACGCGGCGGAGCAACTCGACACAGCCGAGGATCTCCCCCACCGAAACTGCGTGCAACCAGATTGCTCCGGGGCCGGTCTGTCTAAGCGAGCGCGGCAGAAAGCCGAAACGCTCCGGAAGCGAACCGAGATAACCGCGGCTACGCAGTCCCCGGTAGAGGAAATACAATAGGACGACGGGCTGAGCGAACGCCTGAAGGACTCGGTAGAGGAAATAGATGCCTTTTGTTTTCAAACGTTTGGCTCTTTTCATGAGTATAGCCGCCTGCTTCGCGGCGGACAAGCATTCCACCTTTGAAGCTCCGGCCGCGAGCAGTCTGGCCCATAAGCAGACCGCCGGCAGGGTCACCGTGGCAGTGGACGCGTACGTGGAAGGCGACAAAGTAAAAACCGCGTTCGGCAAACTGGTGCCGAACAACTACGGCGTGCTGCCGGTGCTGGTTGTGATTCAGAATGACAGCGATCAGCCGCTCCGTCTCGATAAGATGAGAGCCGAGTACGTCTCTCCAAACGGCGATCGCGTGCCGGCCACTCCGGCGAGCGACGTCAAATTCCTGCGCGGCCCGCGGAAGCCATCCATGGTCGGCGGTCCGGCGGGGAAGGTGCTCAACGGCAAGAAGAATCCGCTCGAGGCCTGGGAGATCGAAGGTCGCGCGTTCGCGGCGCAGATGGTTCCATCCGGCAACACCGCGAGCGGCTTTCTGTACTTCCAGACGGGCCTGCAGCACGGGGCGACTCTTTACCTCAGCGGGATGGTGGAAGCGCAGACCGGCAAAGAGCTGTTGTACTTCGAAATTCCCATCGAGTAGGAGCAAGGAACTTCCCTGCACTGAACGGGTTAAAGGTTGTACCATATACAATCCGGCAGCACCTTGACCCAGGGAAGGATTCGTTGTGAACTCAAGTTGTATCAGTAAGTTGTGCGTTTTGGCCGCGGGGCTTGCCGCGGCATCGGCGAGCCTCGCGCAAACCACTACGGGCGCCACCTTCGGCTCGGCGATTTCGCTGAGCGGCGGCACGCCTTCGGATCTGGTGCTCGACGAATCGCGGCACGTAGTTTATCTCATCAGCAACACGCTCAACCAGGTTCAGATCTTCGACTACACCGTCGGGATGGTAACCGGCACCATCGGCGTTTGCACCACGCCGCTCGCGGGCGCGCTCAGCATGGAATCGGTGCCGCAGTATCTGTACGTCACGTGCAACGGCACCAGCGGTCTGGCGCAGATCGACCTCACGCAGAATCGCGTTGTGCAGACGGTGGGATTGCCTTCGAAGCCGCAGGGCGTTGCCGTGGGAATCGATGGGCGCGTCCTGGTTAGCATGAGCGGAACTGGAGTGGTGAACGGGGTTCCGCAAGGGACGTTGAGCCTCTTCGATCCGGCGCTGACCGGAACGCAAAACCTGCTGCCGGTAAGCGTGCCCGCCCTTCCGGGCACGCCGGCAAATCTGCCGGTGCCCGCATTGCCGCCCGCGGTGACCACGTTCACCAGCAAATTGCAGCGAACTCCTGACGGCAACTACATCATCGGCGTCATCACGCCGACTAACGCCACCACGTACGTTTTCGTGTACGAAGTCTCAAGCGGCATCGTGCTTCGCAACCGCACCTCGCAGGGAACCAGTTCCGTACTCTCGGTCTCGCCGGACGGGTCGCGCTTCATGGCGGGGTTGACGATGTTCGATACGTCCACGCTCTCGGTGATCGCACAGGAGAACATCGCTAACGCGCCGTTCGTAATGGCGAACAACTTCAACAGCGCGCAAGGCATCGGCGGAAGCGTATTCGCGCCGGACGGGAAGACGCTGTACGCCGCATTCAACACGCAGCCGACCACCACGCCGGCATCGCCTCCGAATTCCTCCACGCTGCTGCTCAACGATCCGGCGAATCTCGGCATCCGTTTGGGAATCAAGCTGAAGGAAGCCATCATCGCCAAGATTGTGATGAAGGCGGACGGTAGCGAGGCCTGGGCGCTTTCCGCGTCGGGCATGATGGACCTGCCGCTGGGGCATCTGTACGACAATCCGATCATCGTTCCTGACACGACCGCGGTTTTTTTGGCCATGGACGATTGCAATCGCGGGCTCGCTCAGGCAGCGGTAAAGGTAAACAACATTGGCGGCGGCAAACTGACATATAGCGTCGCGGCGGATACGGCGTCGGCGGCGCTGGTGTATCAGCAGTCGAGCGGCCTCGCGCCCTCGGCGATTACCTTCACGATGGAACCGGGGCGCAGCGGGGTTTCGCGATTCGCGGGGACGAATTTGTGGAGCGGCGCGGGCACGCAATCCGGAACGCCCTACACGTTGACGCTCACGTCGCCGAACGCCATCAACATTCCGAACACGATCAAGGTGTACATGAATTTCCGGCAGTCGGATCAGCGCGGACAGATCTTCCCTGTGCCGACTACCCGGAACAGCAATCCCAGCGGAACCACGTCTTCGGGCACAGCTACCAACGAAGGCTTACAGGACTTGGTGCTGGACGAAGGCCGCGGCCGGTTATACATCAGTAATTCCGGCTACAACCGCATAGAGGTATTCGACACTGCCAATCAGGTGTTTCTGGCGCCCATTCCCGTGGGACAAATGCCGCATCAAATGGCGATGAGCTCTGATGGCAACACGTTGTACGTTGGCAATACGGGCGGCGAATCCATAAGCATTGTCGATCTCAACCTGCAGCAGGTGATAGGCAACGTGACATTCCCGGCGGTCCCGCGCAACGGAACGGTGACGCCGATTTTTCCGCGGTCGCTGGCACTGGGGCTGTTCGGGCTGCAGTTCGTGATGTCCAACGGCGGGCAGTGGGAAGTGGTTTCGAATAATGCGCTCCCGCGCGCGGCGAATACGTCTGTGATTCCAATTACGCTCGCCGGTTGCCCGAACTGCGGCATGGCGGCATCGCCGGATGGCTCGTGGATCGTGACGCTGAGCGGCGATGGTCACGCGTATGTCTACAACGGGATGGCGGATACCTACATCACGGGCCGGTTGCTGTTCCCGACCATTCAGGGCTACTACGGTCCGCTCGCGGTTGCGAACAGCGGGACCTTTTTCACGGCGAACACGCTCGCGCTGAGTCAGAGCCTGAACACTATGGCTGGCGCCGCGACTCCCAGCGGCGTGGCGGTGGTGACCACTCCGCGCAACGTTTGGGGCCTGGTGGCGCTGAGCGATCATCAATACCTGCGCATCACGACTCCGGTACGCACGAGTGTTACGGCCACCGGAACGGACGATTCCCGCGCGACAGTGGAACTGGTTGATCTGACGGCGGGCACCGATACTTTGGCCGCGGTCGCGCCGGAGAATCCGTGGATCAGCGTGTTCGGCACGACGCGCACGAACGTGCAGCCTCGCCTCATGGTAGTAGATTCGGCGGGCACGACAGCGTATGTCATCACGATCTCCGGCCTCAGTGTCGTTCCGCTGGTACAGGGGGCCGCAGCGCCTGTGATCGCCCCGGTGAACGGAATCGTAAATTCAACCGACGGGACAGCGAACATCCAGCCCGGTACGTTCATCACACTGCGCGGGCAGAATCTGGCATCGAAGGCGGTGGCGACGACCGTGCCTCCTCCGGCGGTGCTGGGTGGATCGTGCGTGACCTTCGGAGATGTTTCGGTGCCGCTACTGCAATCGTCGAGCGGCCAGATTCTGGCGCAGGTGCCCGACACACTGCCGGCAGGCACGCAGGTGGTACAAGTGCGTAGCCTGGCGCTGGCGCAGGATAGCGCTCCCGTGACAGTGATCGTACGTCCTTCCGGCACTCCGTCGAAGCCGGGCAGCGGGGGCACGAGCGAAAAGCCGGGAGATCCGCGGCGGCCGGTGCAGGGGAAGCAATAAGAGCTTTCAAGCCGCCTATAAAACAAAAAGGGCGCCGGCGGCCTTTGCCGCGCGGCGCCCTTTGCTTGCTCTTGCGGGAGCTACTCTTTGGCCCCTTGACCCTGCTTCAGCTTTTCGCGCTGCTCCTTGAGCACCGCTTTGCGGCTGAGCTTGATCTTATTGCCTTCCAGAGCCAATACCTTGACCAGAATCTGATCGCCTTCCTTCAGCTCGTCGCGTACGTCGCGGATGCGATTCTCGGCGATTTCGCTGATGTGCAGGAGACCATCGGTGCCCGGGAAGATCTCGACAAACGCGCCGAAATCCACCAGCCGGACCACTTTGCCCAGATACGTCTTGCCGACCTCGGCCGTCGCCGTGATATCGGAAATAATCTGGATTGCTTTCTTCGCCGACGCTTCGTCGGCCGAGGCCACGTGCACCGTGCCGTCGTCTTCCACGTCGATCTTGACGCCGGTCTGCTCGATGATCCCGCGGATCACCTTGCCGCCCGGTCCAATCACGTCGCGAATCTTATCGGTCGGAATATTCAGAGTGTAAATGCGCGGAGCGTACTGGCTGATCGCGGTGCGAGCTCCGGGCAGCGCTTCGTACATTTTGTCGAGAATGAAGAGGCGGCCGTGGCGCGCCTGTTCCAGCGCTTCCGTCATGATCTGCAGCGTGACGCGCGGCACCTTGATATCCATTTGCAGGCCGGTGATTCCCTCGCGCGTTCCCGCGACCTTGAAGTCCATGTCGCCGTAGTGATCTTCGGCGCCGGCGATGTCCGTCAGGATGGCGTATTGATCGCCTTCGAGAACCAGGCCCATCGCGACTCCGCCGACATGCGAGGCGAGCGGCGCCCCGGCATCCATCAGCGCGAGCGACGCGCCGCAAACCGTGGCTTGCGAACTGGAGCCGTTCGATTCCAGAATGTCGCTGACCACGCGCATCGTGTACGGGAAATTCGCTTCCGTCGGGATGAGCGCCGTGAGTGAACGCTCCGCCAGAGCGCCGTGGCCGATTTCGCGGCGGCCGGGGCCGCGCATGAAGCCGACTTCGCCGACGCTGAAGGGCGGGAAGTTGTAGTGCAGCATAAAGCGCTTGCTCGCTTCACCGGGCTCCAGAAGCTCGATGCGCTGCTCGTCGTCTTTAGTGCCGAGCGTGACCGTCACCAGCGCTTGTGTCTCGCCGCGAGTGAAGAGCGCGGAGCCGTGAGTGCGGGGAAGAACGCCGGTCTGGATCGAGATCTGGCGGACCTCGTCGAACTTGCGGCCATCCGGACGGCGATGGTCCTTCAACATCTCGTCGCGGAAGATGCGCTCGCGGAGCGCTTCAATGCACTTGGCCGCTTCCGGTTGCTTCTCTTCGGGTTGCGCAGCCACCACCTTCTTCTTGAGGGCGACGACTTGATCGTGGCTCTGTTCCTTGGTGTACTTCTGCGTGTTCAGCGCGTCCGTGAGATCGGTCCGGATTTCTTTTTCGATGGACGCGTACAGCGCGGGGTCGAGCTCCGGAGCGGCGAATTGGCGCTTCGGCTTACCCGCCACTTTGACCAGTTCCTGGATGGCCGCGGCGATCTTCTTGCAGCAGTCGTGGCCGAATTCGATGGCGCCCAGCACTTCCTTCTCGGAAACCTGCTGCGCCCCCGCTTCCACCATCACGATGCCTTCGGCAGTGCCCGCCACCACGATGTTCAGCTTGGATTCGCGCCCTTCCGTGTAGGTGGGGTTCGCAGTGTACTGGCCGTCTTTCATGCCGACGCGCACGCCGGCGAGGACGTATGGGAATGGGATATCGGAGATCGCCAGGGCCGCCGCCGCGCCGGCGATGGCCAGCGAGTTCGGATCCTGCTCGGGGTCGGCCGAGAGAACCATGGCGATGATCTGGGTTTCGTTGAGGAAGCCTTCGGGGAAGAGCGGCCGGATGGGCCGGTCAATGAGGCGGCTGGTGAGGATTTCCTTTTCGGAGGGACGCCCCTCGCGCTTGATAAAGCCGCCCGGAATTTTACCGGCGGCGTAGGTGTATTCGCGATAATCCACGGTGAGCGGGAAGAATCCCGCGCCGGGTTTCGGCTCATCGGACATACAGGCGGAAACGAGGACCACCGCGTCTCCGGATCGAACGACAACAGCGCCGTTCGCCTGTTTGGCCATCAGACCTGTCTCTATGGTCAGCTTGCGGCCGCCCAGGTCTACTTCAACTTTGTGCAACATTCTTTCTAAAACCTCCAACCTCAGCCGGAAACCGGTTCCGGCCAGGAGCCATTGAGCGAGGCCTCAAGGCCTGCCCATAGAGACTGGAGTTGACAGGATGGATGTTTCCCGCCGCGCCGGGCAACAACGCCCAAACGCGGCGAAAAACGAATTGGATTGGATCGGATCCGCGCGAGCCCACTGGGGGACGCGGGGTCCCGCCCAGCGAATGGACTAGCGGCGAATACCGAGACGTTGCAGAACCGCTTTGTAGCGTTCTGGATCCGTATCGCGCAGGTAAGTCAGAAGCCGGCGACGCTTAGCAACCAGGGTCAGCAACCCTTTGCGGGAACCATGGTCCTTCTTGTGCGTCTTGAAATGCTCTGTCAGCATCGAAATACGCTGGCTCAACAGAGCAATCTGTACTTCTGGCGACCCGGTGTCGGTTTTGTGGCGTTGATTCGTGGAAAGAATCTGCCGCTTTGCTTCAATCGCCAGTGCCATTCTAAGGGGTATACTCCTTGTCTTCTCTTAATCTCGTTTTGGTACGTTTTTTAGGATACCACAGTTGTAGCGTGGTGTACGCTCGACCCCAACTCACGCCGTTCGAACCACGGGCAGGCGTTCGGCAACCGCCGGCAGCCCGGGGAAATCCGTGAATACCGTGTCCTGATACCAATATGCCATGGAAAAGAAGTTATCGCCGCGATCATTGGCGTGGCCGTGCTCCATCGTGTGCTTCAGGTATCGCTGGAACGTCACCGGATTGTCGCCGTGCCAACGATAACAGCAATACCTGCCGCCGGTGCGCTCCGCGTTCACGATCAGAGGCGCTCCGTACATCGCATGAGCGAATGGCTGCGCGCCGTCGCGTCCGCCGAAATCCCAGCTCCCGAGGAAGTAGTCTTCCGAGCCGGTTCCGTTGATGAGCGGCTTCGCCGGGTCGTCGACAAAGATCATGTCGTCGCCTTCGCCCCACCAGCCGTTGGCATTTTGCAGAACTCCGAGCGTCACCCCCATCAGGTGCCCGCGACCTCTGGTTTCCAGGTAGACGTAGTTGGATTTCCCGTCCTGGTTGATCTTTGCGCCGTCGCTCTTGACAGCGGCGCAGGGCGCAGCCTGCCGGTATTGCGCGTGGAAGTAGAGGGCGTCATCCGGAAGACGCGGCACTCTCGCGTAATCGATGTTTGAGTAGAAGCTGTTGACGTCCAGCTTTCCTTCATTGGTCACCGTGAGGCGCGCTCCGCGGCGGTACGGCATCGAAAAGTAGCAGTTGAGGCTCTTGCCGGGCGAGCATGCCAGGTACTTCGATTCGTAATTGAAGTACGAATTCAGATTCAGCCCGAAGAAGTCGCCGATTGGAGCTTCCACGCTTGGCTTGCTATTGCCATCCCAAAACGCGCGCAGCACCAGCTCCTTGAGATGATCCGCGCCCCGCGCGGCGATGGTGAACCAGATATGCGTGATGACACCTGCGCCGTCGGCCCGGAAAACCTCACGCACCCCGCCGGGTGGAATGGCCCACGAGTCACGATTTCCGCCGCTCGGGTCTGCACTCGACTGCTTCAACGACCGGTAGGTCTGGGCGCGCGCATAGTCTGGGAGCGGATACCCGCCCGCGACTTCCGCCCCAAGAGTCTGCGACTGGGATGTTGCGGCGGCTGCGCCTCCAAAGGCCATGAGCCGTCGTAGAAAGCCTCTTCTGTCCGCCATGGCTACCTTCCGAGAGCCTGGTCGATTGCTTTTTGCGCGAGCGGAGCCATGATCGCGTAGCCCTTTTCGTTCGGGTGCAATCCGTCATTGGTGATCTCGGCTTTGAAGAAGCCCTTATCGTCCACTGTGGCCGAGAAGTAATCCAGGTAAACATAGCCGTGCTCTTGCGTGTAAGCCTTCATCCAGCGATTGAGCTCATTAATCTTCTCGGGAGGCCGCTGCGCGGTTTGCGGACGGTGATAATCGCAAACAGGAGTCAGCGACGCGAGGATCACCTTGATGCCGTTGGCCTTCGCCAGGTCGGACATCGCGGCGAGATTGCTTTCGATGTAGTCGAGGGTCTCCGGTCCGAGATTGCTGCCGATGTCGTTTGTGCCCGCCAGGATGAGCACGGCTTTGGGATGCAGTTGAATCACGTCGGGATAAAAGCGGAGCAGCATCTGCGCGGTGGTCTGTCCGCTGATGCCGCGATTGATGTACGGCCTGCCGGCGAAGAACGGAACCTTCACGCCGCGACCCCAGGCATCGGTAATCGAGTCGCCCATAAAGATCACGCGCTCTTCGCCTGCCGCAGGCGCAGCAATGGTTTGGTTATCAGCGGCGTAGCGGGCGCGATTGCCGTAATCGTCGATGAGTTGGTTCAACTGCCGGAGTGGGGGAATTACGGGGGTGGGCGCCTGCTGGGCAAATGCTGCCGCGGCGCACAGGAGGGCCAGAATCATCCGCATGCGAGCTATTGTATGCGGTATCGAAATAAAAAAGGGGACGCCGCGAGCCTTTCGCGACGCCCCCGCTTCTACGTTTTGGGGAGACTTAGAATTCAATCTTCAGCTTGGAGCCGCCGAGTTCGATGTCCTTCAGCACGTCCGTGCCATTTTCCTTGTTGGCATCGACGCGGGTGTTATCGAACTTCTTGTCGGTGGTTTCCACCTTCACAGGCGTGGTGACGCTCTTGTCCGTATCGACGAACGTGAAGGTCGCGTTGTTCCCGTCCACCTTGAGGCGATACTGTCCGGGTTTGAGTTGCACATTGCCGGCCTTCGTGGGTGCGGCGAGGGTCAGCTCGTAAGTCTTTGCGCTTGCAATGGAAAGAGTGGAAAAAGCCAGTACTCCAGCCAGAATGAGGGATTTCGACGTCATGGTCAGGGTTCTCCTTTTGAGAATTTTCGTTGTAAGTGCGCGAACCCGGGCGGGCACGAGGCCTCGTTCCGCCGGCGTCTTTAAAAAAATACGTTTCGGCTCGCAATTATGTAGGCGCATGCGATAGGCGGTGGGTTACACCACCGATTCGAGGGGAGCAAAAAAAGTCGTTAACGTCCGATTACCACCTTTTGCGGGGTGTGGAAAACCCGTGCATCATTTGTCGCTCCCTCACGGGCTTGTGAAAAAATCCGGCTGCCGTTCTCGTCGCACTCCATCCGTCGTTCGATGCACCGTTTACCGCTCCCTCACGGTCACGGCTCCGTTAGCAGAATGAACTACATACGGAGCCGTGACCGTAAGGGAGCGGTAAAAGGTGTATGAAAGGCGAATGAATTAATGGCCGCCGATAAACGCCGATAACACCCTTGCTTATCGGCGTTCATCGGCGTTCATCGGCGGCTAAAAATGAGGAGCACGCAGCGCCAGGACGGCGTTCAGGCCGCCGAAAGCGAAAGAATTAGAGAGCGCAAATTCCGTTTGCATGGCACGCGCCTCGTTCGGGACTACGTCCAGGTCGCACTCTGGGTCCGGTTGGCTGAAATTCGCGGTCGGCGGGAGCATTCCATCGCGCAATGCGAGCATTGCGGCGGCACATTCCAGCGCAGCAGCCGCGCCTAAGGCATGACCATGCATGCTCTTTGTGGAACTGACAGCCAGTTTCCCGGCATGCGCGCCAAAAACAGAGCGAATGGCCGCTGTTTCCGCCGGATCGTTCGCAGGGGTGGCCGTTCCGTGCGCATTGATGTAGCCAACCTGTTCGGGCGCGAGGTGCGCATCTTTGAGAGCGGCGCGCATCGCGCGTGCTGCGCCTTCGCTGGATGGCTGGGTGATGTGACAGGCATCCGCCGACATGCCGAAGCCCACGATTTCCGCGTGGATGCGCGCTCCGCGAGCCTGCGCTCTCTCCAGCGGCTCCAGCACGAGCATCGCGGCGCCTTCGCCCAGAATCATGCCGCGGCGATCCTTGGAAAACGGCCGGCAGGTCTCGGGAGAAACTACGCGCATGGCTTCCCACGCCTTCAGAATTCCGAAACTGAACGGGGCTTCGCTGCCGCCGGTGATCGCGACGTCGGTCATGCCGCTGCGGACCATCCAGAACGCCTGGCCGATTGCGTGGCCGGCCGAAGAACACGCCGTCGAGATGGTGAAACTGGGTCCGGTGACGCCGAATTCCATCGAAATATGGCTCGCGCCGGCGTTCGACATCGTTTTTGGGATCGTCAATGGATGAACGCGATTGTGGCCGAGTTTATAGACCTCGTGAAAACCTGTGTCTTCGGTACTTTGACCGCCGACGCACGAGCCTGTCACAATGGCGGCCGTTTCGCGCAACTCCGGCGTCCACTCAATTCCCGCGTCGGCGACCGCCTCCCGTGCGGCGATGACGGCGAACTGCGCGAAGCGATCCATGAAGTCGGCTCGTCGATCGTCGAAATACGGCTGGTGGGAATAGTTTGGGACTTCCGCTCCATTCTGGAACCGGATCTGCGACATGTCCGTGGATTGTATGGGGCCGATTCCGGAGCGGCCCTGGCGAAGAGATTCGGCGAACTCCGCGAGTGTGCGGCCGATGGCGCTAATCGTGCCCGCGCCGGTGATGGCGACCCGGCGCATTCCTAGTGGCCGGCCTGCGCGCCGGCGGACTTGGCAGCCACCAGCTTATCCACTCCCTCACACATCTCGCGTATGTTGCGGACATTGCGGACATCATCGTCGGGGATGGAAATGTCGAATTCGTTCTCCAGCGCGAAGAGAATCTCCACTGCATCCATGGAGTCGATGCCGAGTTGTTGGAACTCGCTGTCGATTGTGACGCTCTCCACCGGGATGCGCTTAGACGCCGCGATGGTTTTCAAAACCCTTTGGACAAGTTCGTCGGACATAATAGTCGGCTAACCGTTTCAAATCGATATCCCCGTTCCAGCAACAGCGGGACCAGCTGCCGGACGGCTCCAATGGTCGCACTGACATCCGGCTTGCGGTTCAGTTCACGCCCATCGTGAAGACAAATGATAGCGCCACCGGAAACCCGCTGCGCGATGCGCGCCGCTACGAGATTCGCCTTCAGAGTCCAATCATAACCGATAACCGTCCACATCACGCCGGTGAGTCCGAGCGCGCGCTGTGCCGCATCCAGCCCGAACCAGCGAACGCCGTACGGGGCCCGGAACCAGACAGGCCGCGCGCCGGTCTGCTCGCCGATGATGTCCTGTGCTCGCCGCAGTTCGTTTCTTATGAAGGATCCGGAACGAAGCCAAAGTCGCGGATGCGTGTGCGTATGATTTCCGATCTCGTGCCCGGCCGAGCGAACGCATTGGGCGATCTCCGGCAGCCGCTCGACGTTCGCCCCAACCTGGAAGAACGTGGCAGACACGCCGTGCTCAGCCAGGATGTCGAGGATCGCGAGAGTACTCTCGCTCGGCCCATCGTCGAAGGTCAGAGCGATTGTGTCAGCGTTGCGGGGACCGCGCCAACGCGAAGCGCCAAACACCTGAGAGGACCTGCCGCGAGTAGCCCAAGTGAGAAACCCGGCAGTAGCAGCCGTGGTGAGAAGAGTCTCCTTCACCATGCTGCCTCGCGGTAAGCGGCGCCATCGCTTCTCACCACGGAGACACAGAGGATTCGCAGAGAACACGGAGAACACAAAAACCTTGGTTTTCTCTGTGACCTCTCTGCGTTCTCCGTGCCTCTGTGGTGAATCGACAATGCCGCTCCTGAACTAAAATCTCCGCTTGTAAAAGAAGTCAACACCGAACATCCCATTCTCTTCCCGTAACGCGACCACGCTCCATGTTTTGGCGAAGGCCCACTCGACCCGGACCACTTCGGGGTTGCTGCTCGTCACGTTCGTGATGTAAGTAAACGTGATTTCGGGCGTGATCTGCTGCTCCAGCGTCAAACGGGCTTGCGGATTGTATTCCACTCCGGGCAGCGTCGGGTCGATTCGCAGGTTGCTCACTCCAAAGAAGCGTTGGAGGCGCCCCGCTACGGGGCTAGCGATCGCTTGCCCCAGCAGTGCGGAAGCTCCCATCTGCTGCCACGATTGTGGCGACGTGGCCTGCTGGTTGAGCAGCGTCGGATCGTTTGTCGGCGTGCGGCCCGTCGCCAGCAGCGCTACGATTTCGTTGAACTGCAGCGGTGGATCGCTGCGCGGCGTCAGTGTGAGTTTGTTGAGCGGACCGGAGACCGTCAGGGTAATGTCGATGCCTCTGGCTTTCGTATCGAGATCGATATCCAGTACGGGATCGATGCGCAGCTGGTTGTAAAACGAGATGGAGCCCTGGCTGATGTGATACTTGGTGCCGAAGAAGGTCACCACACCTTCGGTCACGTTCACGCGGCCCTGCAACGCCGGGTTGGTCGCGGTGCCGCGGAGCCGCAGGTTGGCCTCCATCTGCACGTCCTGCGTGAGCGAGCTTTCGAATTGAATGTCGGGCGCGGTCTGAATCTGCACGTCGAAATTGAGGCCGCCCAGAAAACCGGCGCGCACGGAGGGCGTGTGGACCGGCTGCGCCGATTGCGCCACGATCGAACTCAGGTCGGCCTGGGGATTGAAGCCCATCCGAATCACTGAGATCGTGCCCGAAAGCATGCTGCGGTCCGTGGTGCCGGTGAGATTGAGATTTGCGTCCGCGACTGTGCTGACGCCCTCGGGGTAGCGGACGCGCACCTGGTCGAGCCTGGCATGCAAGCGGAAAATGATGGGACCGTTACCGAATCCGGCAAACCCGCTGAGGGTGACTTTGCCGCCGCCGGTTTCTCCCGTGAAGCTCTGAATGGTGGCGCGGTTTGCCGCGAAGCCGATCACGCCGTTTGCTCCCGTGATGCCGTTCGGCAGGTCCGCGACGTAGAAGGACGCGTTCTGAAAGCTGACGCGTCCTGTGAGTTGCGGCGCATCGAGCGTACCGTGAATGCCGGCATCGGCCACCAGTTCGCCGGACGCTGTAAAATCGCGATTCAATTCGTGCACGAGAGCCAGGTCCACGTGGCCGTTCACGCGAAGGTCGAGCGCCTGCTTCGCAGTCAGTGCGGCTTTGCCGCTGATGGCGAGGTCCGTATCATGACCCACCAACCGGGCACTGGCGATGGTCACAACGGAGTTGGCAATCATCGCGACGATCGGTCCGGAATTCTTGAGCGTGAGCGATGCCGCTTCACTCGTCGCCGAGATTTGCAGTTGCGGAATCCGTAGTTCGCCGCGGCCGGCCGCCGGGTTGAGCAGCGGCGCGTCCACGTAGAGTTGCCCCTCGGCAGAGCCGCTGAACAATGCCGGCGTTCCGGCCAGTGAGGGGTAGAGCCAGTCGCGCAGCGCCGCGAAATCGAGTTTGGCGAACGTGATGGTGGCGCTGCCGGGGTAATTGCCCTCGAGCTTCCATTCGCCCGTGCCTTGAATGGCGCTGCCCGCGAAATTCGAATCCAGACGAGCGTGCAGCGTTCCACTGCCGGACGTGACGTCGGCATGCGCGTCGCCGAGCGGCTGGTTGGCGAGTTGCAGCCCACGCGCATTCACTTCCGCCTGCAGCGCTTCGATGCGGAACGGGTCAACGTGGACAGCGCCCTTGGCGGTGAGCTGCAGCGTGCCTTTGATTCCTGGATGTAGATCCTTCACCGTGGCGATTTCGTCAAGCGGCATGGAATTGCTGCGGAGATCGAAACTCAGCCGCCCGCGATCGTACGTGCCGGAGGCGTGGAGCTGTTTGCCGCCGGCCGTGACCACAGCGTTGCGGACCTGCACTGTGGCTTTCGTGGCAATGATCTGCGCTGTTGCCTGATCGAATGTTTCGTTTCGAAAGCTGCCCTTCACGGCGGAAACGTCCGCGGTGATCAGCGGATTGGCGACCGTTCCGTTGATCCGAGCTGTTGCCGAGACGGCGCCGGTCAAGGGCTGCGCGGGAAGACCGGCGAGCGCAATCAGCTCGGGCGCGGAGGCGTTGCGCACGCTGCCGGAGCCGTCGATGAGGCTGTTGTCCTCAGGCTTCCAGTTGTTCAGATTCACCGCGAGCCGGAACTGCGCCTGCATGCCGCCGCGTTTCAGCACGGCGTCCGTGAGTTGTGCGTTAGCGGCGGAGGCGGTCAAATTCCCGGTGAGCGAATCGAAATCTCGGCCTTCAATCGTAAAATCCGTGGCGCTGACGCGGCCGGCGGCGCGCAAGTCGTTCAGTTGGCCGGTTGCCGTGCCGTCGAATGTGATGGAGCCGTTGCGAATCTTCAGCGGCAGCGACGCCGCGCTCTGACCAAGGATGGGAAGAAGGTCGGCGAGATCGCGTGTTTCCAGGTGCAGGCGGATGTCTTTTCCGGGAGCCCCCGCAATTTCGGCGCGCGACGACGGCAGCGTGAGCGAACCGCGTGAGATATCCACCGCGCTGCTGCGAGCGTCATAGGTAGCGGCGATCTCGCCATGAACCTGCGCCCCTTCGGCCCTCAGGGCGACGGTGGCGCGCCAATCGTTGCGGCGTGACAGCGAACCTTCCACATCGACTTTGCCGGACACCGCGGCATTCCACGGCAGGACTTCGGTGCTGTAGAGCGCCACCGCACGCCGCGCGTCAATGCCGGTGACGTCCCCGGTCGCCGTAAAACGATCGAGGTTGCGGACGCGAGCTTCTCCGGCGAACGACCCACCGAGTCCGTCCGCGCGGAGGCCGTGCAAGTCGAGGTTGCGGCCATTGATGTCCACGCGCGCAATCCGGGCATCGAAGGCGGTCGGCCTTGCTGCCCACACTCGAACTGAGCTGAGCTGAATTCCCTTTGGCGATGCGGAAACATCTCCTTCCGCTCGCGTGGTCCCGATCTGCTCAACGGTGGTTTTCGGAACCAGCCACTTTCCGGAGAGGGAGAAGTCGCTCTTCCCCGCCCACGTAACGGTTCCGGAAGATTGCGCCACACCGCCGCGCGCCGGAAGCTTCGTTTTCAGCGTGTGCGCGGCATCGTCAACCGCGATCCGGGCGTTATACCGGAATGACGCGCGCGGCTGCACCAGGTTCTCCAGCGCGCCCGAAAGAGTCATCGTTGAGTTGCCTGTTTTCAGATTGGCGCTTGCGATGGAAATCCGGTTCTGTTCGAGAGCGACTGTCGCGTTGAAGTCCACCGGCACGTCGTTGAGATTCAGCGGATTGATGCTGACGTTGCCCTGATACCGCGGCCCGCGCCCATCGAAGAAAACTGTCGCCGCAACGTTGCGCCCGTCAATCGTGAACGGCAGGTGCTCGCGCGCTTCGATATCCACGACGCCATTCCATGCGCGGAATCGGCCTATGGCCAGTTGCATCACCTTTTGCATGGTGTTGCTGTGGCCGGGAATCTTCGGCTTGGGCACGTTTGTGCTGCCATCAGCATTAATAATCAGGTAGAGCTGCGGTTTGCTGACGTCTATGTATTGCACGTCGAAGTCTCGCTTGAGAAGCGAGACGATCTTCATGCCGACCGCGACGGACTCGGTGCGCAGCAGCGGCGGTTTGCCGGCCGGCTCCGTTCCGTGCAGAACGAATCCGCGCAGCTCTGCGCGGAACGTGTGCCAGTCGAAGGTGAAAGACTGCGCCTCCACGCGTCCACCGGTAGCGCGTTCCACTTCGGTGACGATTCGGTCCCGCACCTTGCCGTAGAACCACGCACTTTGCACGACCAGTAGCAGGGTGGCGGTCACTCCCACAAGCAATGCCGTCACGGCGATGAGAGCGCGCTTCCAGGTCACTGGAACACCTCCGGGTGGAACACGATTTCCGTGCGGGCACGCGCCTGCTCCAGCCAGCGATCCATCTGTTGATCCACGCGCTGCCCGGTCAGCGTGCGCTCGATCTGGTCGCGGTAATCCTCCAGCGAAATGTCCTGGCCCGGATGCGCCAGCCGCGCGGCTGGCGCCACTGTGTTCTCGAAGTACGATTGAATGTCCTGATCGGACACCTGCACGCCGGGGCGGAAGCGCACTTCGATGAACAGGAGCAGCGACCGCTGCCAAAGCAACTCATCGCGAACATCCTGGTCCGTGATGCCGTACGCAGTCAGCGCGCGATCGTAAGCGCCCGGTTCGGGATAAAACTTTTTCTGAAACGCCTGCAGTTCCGGGATCACCTCTTCGGGCGACGGAACCGGGTAGCGGCTGTTTTCGAGCTCATTGCGAATCAGCCTCTGCTCCACCATACGGTCGGCGGTAGAGCGCTTGCCCGCGGGAGAAAAATCGGGCTGCACGCCGTTCAGAAATGCGGCCACGCGGATCTCGCGGAAGAGATCGCTCTGCGTGATGACGTGCGCGCCTACAGAGACGGCAATCCGGTCGATGATGTCGGCGTGTGCCGCCGCGGCCGCGATGAGCGCAACTGTTAGCGCATACCTCAAAACGTTTGCCCTATCGAAAAGAAGAATTGAAAGTGGCTGACGCCCGTCTGCGTGCACTGATTCTGGGCCGCCGCGCACGGGTTGACCCCCGCGTTGATGAGGTCCGTTTCCGTGCCCTTGAAGCCGAAAAACCGCGGCGGATTGATACTATACGCCAGGTCGACTCGCAGCGGGCCCACCGGAGTGCGATAGCGGACGCCGAACCCCACCGCGTGCACCATGTAATCGAAATCCTGCAGGCTGCGCTGCTTCACGCGGAACGAAAGGTTGCTCAGGCTGGAAAACGTGTTGCCCATGTCGTGGAAAAGGACGCCGCCGATATTTTCACCGATCAGCGGGAAGCGCAGTTCCGTCTGGTTGAAGAAGAGGGCAGTTCCGCCGATCGGGAATCCTGTTTCCGTGTCCCGCGGACCCGACTGAAATTCCGGAAAGCCACGATTGGAATTGCCGCCGCCGGCGAAGAAACGCTCGGCGAGCGGAATGGCGTCCAGAGCGTTGCCGGAATAGTTGAACGCGTACATATCGCCGAACTCCGTGCTGCGGGCGAAGACGAAGCGCTTTCCAATTTGATAGTAACTGGCGTTGCGGCCCAGGAACCGCAGAAAGTTGCGCTGGGAGCCGAAGGCGTGCTCGGCCAGGCTGAGATCGAGCGTGGTGTAGTAGCCCTTGTGCGGATCCACCGGATCGTCGCGATGATCCTGCACAACCCCTCCCGAAAGCGAACCGAGGCGCACCGGCTGCGAGAGCAGGGGAACCAGGAAAGGCGTAATCTTCAACTCGCTCACTCCCACCCGGCGATAGGTGTAGCGATATAAGACCGTCGTCGCCTTCGAAGCGCGCTGCGAGAGCTGAATCGAGCCCTCATCGCGTTTATAGGAGAAGGTGCGGACGTCGCGCGAATCCTGATAGAGACCGGTGATCGCGAGACTGAGCTTATCGTTGCCCTCGAATCGCGGCCAGGAGTATGTGAGCAGGGCCTGCTGTTGAATGGAGGAGACGCGGCTGCGCAGACTGATGCTGTGGCCGATGCCCCACAGATTGTTGCGCGTCACATCGAGCGATACGCGCGGCGAAAATCCCGTCTCTCCGCCGGGGGCGTCCAGGCACTCCGCGCACGGGTTGCCGATGCGCGCGAATTCCGCGCCGAAACCCAGTGCAAAGGAGTAGCGGCGCGCTTCGTCCAGGTCATAAAGCACGTACTTGCGATCGGTCTCGCCGTCCGGGTCCTGAATAGCGGCATCCACTTTCGCAAACACGCCCAGATTGTATAGACGGCGCTGCGTATCGGTGATCTGCGTTGGGGACAGCGGGTCGCCGGGATTCATTTCGAGCACGTGGTTGATGAGGCTGGCGCGTGTGACTCGATTGCCGCTGTAGACCACTTGCCGCACGAACTGTTCGTTGCCTTCGTGCACCAGGTAGCTGAGCAGGACGCGATGCGGATCGGCGGGCGAGGGCTTGGAGCTCCATTCGAACGTGGCGTTCGCGAAACCCTTTTCGAAGTAGCGCGCCAGAATCGCGTCGCGATCCACCGCGACGTTAAACTCGCTGAAGGGTTGGCCTTCACCCGAGCTCAGTTGCGCCACCACGGCGGTCTTGTCGAGGTGTTCGATGCCGTTCACCTGTAGCGTCTGAATGAAATACTGCGGACCTTCCACAACCTGAATGGTGACCGCGAGATCGCCGATCCTGCCGAGGTAATCATCCTGAATTCGCGCCGTGACACGCACGTCGCGGAAGCCGTTCGTCTTATACAGTGTCGAAATGGCGTCGATATCCCGCGTGAGCAGGTTTTCGCTGTAGCGGCCGTGCGGGAACTGGATGAACGTGACGGTGCGCAGGAACATGCGCTCGCGAATCGCGGCAGTGCTGAAGTACCGGTTACCTTCCACGAAGATGGCCACCAGCCGGTGGCGCTTGCCCAGGTTGACCAGGTAATCGATGGCAGCGCGGTCGTTGATCACGCGCTGCTGTTTGTATTCCACCTCGGCGTCGGAAAAGCCCTCGGATTGGAAATAATCGCGGAGATTGCGTGAGCCCTCGCGGAGAAGATCGTCGTCGACGGAGTGTTCCTGATAAATCGGGATGTAGCGTTCGAGCTTGCCGCGTGAAACTTTCGCGCCGATGGTGTGGACTTCGATGCGAGGTCCGGCATCGATGCGCAAAGAGGGAACGGCCTGATCGGTTTCCGCGTCGTATTGGATGCCGTCCAGCGAGACTTTGGCTTCCAGACGGTTGTCCTTGATGTAGAGCGAGCGTATGCCGTTGAGTCCCTGGCGCAGGCGGGTTTGCGTCATCGGCTTCCACGTATGAATAATCCAGCGGCGGAATTTGCTGGCGCGGAGGATGCGCTCGGCATCCATTTTGATATCGCCTGCCAGCACAGGTGTGGCGAAGCGCGCACGGGGACCGCTGTCCACTTCGAATCGAATATTGACCTGCTGATAATCGCGCCCCGTCTCCCAATCGAATATCGGATGGACGTTGGCACGGAAGAGGCCGTTATTCTCCAACAGCCGTAGCTGCCCGGCCTGCGCTTCGGCGATCTTGGCGTCTGTGTAGGGCGTGCCGAGATCGAGTTGCGCCGCGTTTTCGATCTGTCCGGAATTCGGCGGACTTGAGATGTTGCCGGCGGCGTGGGTGGCTCCAATGAACCACCGGTTGGTTGTTATAAACCGGATGAGGACGCCTGTCTGATAGGGCTGCGCGTCCACCTGAATATCCGTGTATCGGCCGGTTGCGAAGAGACGGTCGATGGCGGCGCGCACCACCGACATACTCAGAGGCTGACCGATCTTGAGGGGTAGAATGTCATGCAACTCCGCGGCTTCGAGCGGCTGGTCGGCGGGATCGAACTGAATGTTCCTCACGGGCAGACCGTCGTAGCGCTCGTTTTGCGCGCGGAGGAGCGGGTGCTGAGCGGCCGCGAATAGGAGTAGCGCGAGAAGGTAGGCGGGCAGGCGGCGCACCATCCTCATGATAACGTAAGCCTGTCTGAAGCAACTTTGTTACCATCGGCTTGCCATGACGAGGGAGGAGCGCGAACGGTACTCGCGGCAGATTCTATTTCCGGGCATCGGCGAGCGTGGTCAGGAAGCGCTGCTCGCGGCTCATGCGGCCGTCGCGGGTTGCGGAGCGCTGGGCAGTTTTCAGGCGGCGGCGCTCGCTCGTGCGGGCGTGGGGCGGCTGACGATTATCGATCGCGATTATATCGAGCCAAGCAATCTGCATCGCCAATGGCTGTTTGAGGAAGAGGACGCCGCGGATGGTCTGCCGAAAGCCGCGGCCGCGGCGCGGCGGATCGGCCGCATCAACTCTTCGGTTCACGTGCGTGCGGCTGTGGCGGATCTGACCGTCGAAAATATCGATGATTTGCTGGGTGGCGCGGCAGTGATTCTCGATGGCACGGACAACTTCGAGACACGCTACCTGCTGAACGATTTCGCGGTGAGTCGCGGCATCCCGTGGATCTACGGAGCAGCGGTCGGCAGCTATGGGATTACGATGCCCATTCTGCCCGGTGACACGCCGTGTCTGCGATGCGTCTATCCCACGCCGCCGAGTGGAGCGCAACCGACGTGTGAGACCGCGGGCGTTGTGAATCCGATTATTTCGGCAGTGGCGTCGCTACAGGTTGCCGAGGCTCTCAAGATTCTTTCGGGCTCTGCCGGTACAGTCAGCAGGCGCATTACGACTATCGACGTGTGGGACGGCCGCATCCGGCAGATCGCTCTTCCGGAGCGCGACCCGGAATGCGCCGCTTGCGGACGCCGCGAATTGCCGGCGCTGCGCGAAACGTCGAGGCCGCCGGTGACGTTGTGCGGACGCAATGCGGTGCAAATTCGGGAAGCTGACCGGGAATTGAACCTGCGGGAGTTGGGCGAGCGGCTGAAGGGCTTGGGAGAAGTGCGCGTGAACGAATATGCGCTGCGATTTTTTGTGGACGCCTATGAGCTCACCGTTTTTGAAGACGGCCGCGCCATTGTCAAAGGCACAGACGACCCCGGGGTGGCCCGGGGCCTCTACGCGAAATACATCGGCGCGTGATTACGGGATTCGCACCACGCTGAAGTTGCCGAGAGCTGCGGAATCAGTACCGAGAAACGAGAGAGTCAGGCCCGTCGAGTAACCGTCCGAAGCCGCGGCCACACCCGCTGCGAAGGGCAGGGCGGAACCCCACGATTGCCAGCTTGCCTGCGCTCCGGTTGGGAGAATCGACACATCGGCGCGCCCGGCGACGAGCGCGTCCAAAGCTCCCGCGGTGCGGGTGAACAGCGTCGTGGCCCCCCACTGCACCGCGAAACTGAAGCCGGAGGTTGCGCCGGGATGTGCCAGGTCGAAGCGGATTTCGATGCGGTCGCCGGCCGCGAGCAGGCCTGCGGGGATGTTGCAGGAGCCGATCGGCGCGAGGGTAGTGGCGGCGTTGGAGGCTCCGGCGCCACTGCAAAGCACCTGCGTCGAAGTATAAGGTGCCGGGACGGCCGCATCCGCAGTGCCCGAGCGATAGCTCGCGAGCAGCGTATCGGCCGGTTGCGGTGTGGATTCGGGCGTGAATTGGATGGTCGAGCCGCTCAGCGAATAATCGAGTCCCGCCTTTTGCAGAATTCCGTTCCGATACACCGAAAGACTGGCGACGGGATCGGGGACGGCGCTCAGGCCGAACGTCGTGTTGGATCCATCGACGATGCCCGTGGGCGAATCGCCGTCGATGAAACTCGGCGCTGTTCCGCCGCAGGGGCCCGACGAGCCGTCCACATGCACGCAATCGGAGGCATTTCCGGAGGCGGAGGAAAGCATGCCGGTGGGGTCGACCACGGCGGTGCGTCCGGCAGCGTAGGACGGTCCTTTGACAGGCCGTGCGCCCAGATCGGCAATGAGCCCCACGACGGTCGATTCCGTAACGGCTGTGGTTCCCGTCGTATCGCCGGCGGCGGTCGAACCGTCGGACGGATTCGCGAGTACGACGCGAACGTCGCGAACGTGCAGCGGTTGTCCGCTGGTCGGCACCTGCCACGTTTCCTGAAACTGCACGTGGCCGTCGCTATGGTAAGTGACGGTGTAGGACGCCGCAGTGCTCGCGATCGTAGGAACGAGTTGCACGCGCAAGTTGCCGTCGGTGACTTTGACCGTGGTGCTTTGCGTGACGATGGTGGAGTTATCGGGCGCCTGGAAGCTGTTCCAGGCGATGGTCAGGGTGCCGTTGAAGCGGGTGCCGTCCGCTTTATAAAGGACGTCTTGAATCGTGGTGAGCGGCGGCGCCGCGGCGGCCCAGGCGGCAAGCAGCGCCGGGACCGCTAGAAAACGTCGGAACATGGGTTTTCCTCCGGAAGTAAAAAAGCCGCGCTCGGCGGCGCGGCTCTAAGCAGAAAGAAAGCACTCCTGCCGATTTCAGGTAAACATGCGTTTTCCGATCGGGGCCGTTTCGGGATTCCTTTTTGTCCTAGGTCCCTCAATAGGATCAGCGGGTTAGCGCATTTCGAAAAACTCCAGGAATTCCGTCACTGGACTTGCGCAACATAGGGGATCTGCCTCGTGTTATAGTTTTCAAAATTGAAAGTACAGGTACGGAACGATACTCGCGGTGTCGTCCTCGGCGATTCGGTCATTGTGGCGGATTCCGGGGCGACGCGGCGGACGGGATTGCTCAAACATGAGCGGCTCAACGCCGGAGAGGGCCTATGGATTGTGCCCTGTGAAGCGGTGCACACGTTTTTCATGAAGTTCCCGATCGATCTCGTGTACATCGATAAGCGCCGCAAGGTTCGAAAGGTGCGGCATGCGGTGCCGCCGTGGCGCATGTCCGGATGTCTCACTGCGAAATCGGTTTTGGAGCTTCCCGCAGGCACGGCGGAGCGGACCGGGACGCGGGTGGGCGATGAGTTGTCCATCGAAAAGCTGGGCTGAGAGCGAATGAAACTGCGGTTATACATGGCGGCTCAGGCGGTGTTGCTCGCCGGATGCACGCACACGCGCGTGACGCATGCTCCTTCGACGACGCCTGCCGTTTTCGCGCAACAGGTTCGCAATGCCCACAACGCGGTGGATGCCGGCGACGGCGATTACCACCTGAATACGCTGCGCGCTCAAGCGGCGGCGGAGCCAGAGAACGCCGAAGTCCGGCTGGCGCTGATTCAGGCTTACCGCGACCTCTCCTATCCGGACGTCGCTCTGGAGATGGCGCGGGCGGCGGCGGCGCGTTTTCCGGGGAACGAAGCCATTCAGCTTTCGCTGGTGCGATCCCTGCGCGATGCCAATTTACAAAGCGAAGCCATTTCGGTGCTCGACGCCTGGATGAAGGCTCAGCCGCAAGCGTCCGCTTCGGCATATTCGTGGATGGGCATTCTTGAGGATGAGTCCTCGCATTGGGTCGCGGCCGAGCCTCTGCATCGGAAAGCCGTATCGCTGGCTCCGCAAGCCGCGTACCTGCACAACAATCTGGGCTATAACCTCCGGATGCAGAGCAGGTATCCCGAGGCCGCCGTAGAGTTCCGCGAAGCTTTGCGGCTGGAGCCGGGCTCGGCCATGGCGCGTAATAATCTGGCGGTCGTGTTGGCCGGACAGGGTGAGAACCGGCAGGCGGTCGCCGAGCTGCAAACGGGAGCCGACCCCGCCACCGCGCACAGCAACATGGCTGCCGTCCTGATCGAAAAAGGGAACTTCGCCGAAGCCCACCAGGAATTGGAAATAGCCCTCGGGTATAATAGGCTTCACCCGGCAGCCCTTAGGAATCTGGAATTGCTGTCCCGCTTAGAAGGGCAACCCGCCACTTTACCCGCACACGAGAGCAGCGGGACCCGTTGGGAACGTTGGAAGGCGGGGTTTATCAGGCTGTTTGTAGGACCGTTAGACGTTTCGCGGACGGACGCGGGGAAACCCGTGCCGCCGCGTTCAGAAGAGGAACCATGAAAGCATTTGTAGTCAGTTTTATTAAGGATGAGCAAGGGCAGGATCTCGTCGAGTACGCCCTGATTGTGGCGGCCGTCGGATTGGCCCTGATCACCACGGTGAACCAGCTCTCGCAGGGCATCGTGAGCCTCTACCAGAGCATGACGGGAGATTTGGCCAGCATCGGGACTCCGGCGCAGTAAGCCGGATCCGCCGCCGGTACGAAATGCGGACGCGCCTCTCATGGCTCGTGCCGGATGTAGCGATGATGGCCGCTTGCGTCACGCTGTTCTACTGCCTTTTTCTCTTTCAGGGATACCAAAAGCTGTTCCGGGATTCCGACGCCGGTTGGCACATTCGCAACGGAGAAGCCATACTGGCCACCGGGCAGTTGCCCCGTTCCGACCCTTACTCCTTTTCTCGCGCCGGACAGCCGTGGTTTGCCTGGGAATGGCTGGCGGATATCGCGGCCGGCGAGGCCGATCGCGCCGCGGGATTGAGCGGAGTGGCTCTGCTGTACGGAATCGTGATCGCGATGGTCACCTGGCTGTGGTTCCGGCTGCACTGGGTCATGCACGGGGATTTTCTGTTGGCGTGCGCCATGGCGCCACTGCTCTTCACTACCGCGAATATTCACTGGCTGGCGCGTCCGCACGTTTTCGGCTGGCTATTTCTTCTGGCCGCCATGATTTGGGTGGAGCGGGCGGCGCTCGGAGTAGCCGCGAGCGGTTGGCGGGCAGCTCTGTGCCTGGCGGCATTCACCGCGCTCTGGGCCAATGTGCACGGCACTTTTTTTCTCGCGCCGATGATCGCCCTGCTCTATGCGGCGGGCGCGCTCATTCGACGCTTCTTCTGGAATGAAAAGGTAAATCTGCGGCCGTTCCTCTGGGCGGCAGCGATTTCAGCCGCCGCCGGGCTTGCAAATCCCTACGGCTGGCAATTGCACGAACACGTCGTGCGATATCTCAGCGATTCGGAACTGCTGGCGCGAATCGGCGAATTTCACAGCTTCAATTTCTTCGCGGAAGGCGCCACGCAGATTCTTGCGACTGTGATCCTGTGCATCGGCGGAGGCTTTCTGGCGTGGACGCGGCGGCGTCCGGAGCACTTCCTGCTGGCACTCGTGTTTGGGGCGATGGCTCTGCGGTCGGCGCGCGCCCTGCCGCTGGCGGCATTAGTGCTATTGCCGGTGGCGAACGCGTCCATCGCCGGTGCGCTGCGCGGCTCGAACGGCTTAGCTGCACGCGCTCGCGCCGCAACCGCCGCATTCACCAATTATTCCGATGGGCTGCGGCGATGGGATGCGCAATGCCGCGGGTTGATCTTTGTGCCTATCCTGATTTTGGCCGCATTCGAGCTCCTGCAGATGCCGTCGATTGAAGCGGCCACGGGATTCTCTCCCGCAGTATTTCCGGTAGCCGCCTACTCGCACATCCCGCCGGGCGCGCGCTTGTACGCGCCGGATTCTTACGGCGGCTATTTGATCTACCGTTCGGCGGGTACGCGAAAGGTGTTTTTCGACGGCCGCAGCGACTTTTATGGCGTGGATTTCATGAAGCATTACGCGCAGCTCATCCAATTGAGACCGGGTTGGCGCGATTGGTGGGAGTCGTTCGGATTCACGCACGCCCTGCTGCCCGCGGATTCGCCCCTGGTGGTCGCCCTCGGTCAATCGGGATGGCGGGCGGTGTATGCGGATAACACAGCTCTTCTGCTGTCCAGAGGCGGAACTTAGAGACTGTATGCTGTGTTACAACAGAACATCGGCAGAAAATACGGCGGGGGACGTGTACCCGCTCGAGGTTTAGATGGACCGGCAGAAGAAATTCCTGATTTTCGGCGGCGCCTGGGTTTCCGCCCTGCTGCTGACGTGGTATTTGTATGCTGCCACCGTAGCGCCGAAGGCTGAGAAGCAGGTGCGCGTCGTGGTGGCAGCCCGCGATATGCAGGTGGGCACGCTGTTGAAGCCGGCCGATCTGAAAGTCGTCAGCCTGCCGGAGCGTGGTCTACCCGCCGGCGCCATGGTGGATGTCAAAGAGGCCGTCAATCGCGTGCTTCTGTATCCGGCGAATACCAACGAGCCCGTCTTACAGCAAAAGCTTTCCGGGACCACCACCGCCGAGGGGCTCTCTTCCACCATTGAGCAAGGCTATCGCGCCGTCTCCGTGCAGGTGAGCGACCCCGGAGTCCTGAGCATAGTGCAGCCGAATTCTCACGTGGACGTGTTATTCACGCGGCCCGGCAGCGTGACGGAAGCCAGCACATCAATGATTTTGCAAAACGTAAAGGTGCTCAGCAACGGGCGTATTCCGCAAAGCGGTGCCGTTGACGCCAAAGCCGCTCCGGCGCCGCGATCGCCGGTGATTACGCTGGTGCTCCGGCCGGAAGACGCGCAGAAACTGGAACTCGCCAAGAATCAGGGAAAGATCAGCCTGTCTCTGCGCAATCCGCTGGATTCGACGCAGGCAGCAGTCTCGGCCCCCATTACGAACGATGCGCTCGACCCCACGCTGGCGGAGCGGATCGCAAAGGCGCGCGCTCCCAAAGCCCCGCCGGTGGATCGCAGAGCATTCGAGGCGCTGCTCAAGAAAGAGCCGCCAAAAGAACCGGAAAAGCCGCGTGCCGTGATTGACGTCTATCGCGGCGATAAGCACGTTCAGGAAATCTTTCGATGAGATTGGCGCACCGGATACTCGGCGCGGCGCTGGCTGCGGTGCTATGGACCGCGGCGGCCCAGGATACGCAGCCCCATGACCTCACGTTGATGGAAGGCAAGGGGCATCTGTTGCAGTTCCAGCGGGATATTACGCGCGTGGTGGTCGCCGAACCAAAGATCGCCGACGCGGTGGTGGTGTCGCCGCGCGAGGTGATGGTGAACGCCAAGGGCGCGGGCAGCACTACGGTCATCGTGTGGGAAGGGGACAGCGCGCCGCTGAAGTTTGAAGTGTCGGTCTTCAAAGACAACAGCGAGTGGGACGCGTTCACGAAAAAAATTCAGGAAAGCGCCGAGGGCGGAGCCGTTACAGCCACGGGGACTGGCGATACCATCGTGCTGACCGGCAAGGTGAGCAGCGCCGAAATCTCCAAGCGCCTCGCCGGGCTGGCGCAGACACGCGCCAAGACCGTCATCAATTTATTGCAATCGCCTCCGGCCGCGGAGCCTCGCCAGGTGCTTTTGCAGGTCAAGTTCGCGGCTCTGAATCGCGTGGCGCTGAAGCAGATCGGCTTCAACCTCTTCAGCACCAACAACAAACTGCAGGGCACGCTGACCACGGAGCAGTTCAACGCGCCGCGTTTCAGCGCGATCCAGGGCGGCACGGCCCCCAGCGTCAATTTTTCGGATTTGCTGAACCTCTTCGCGTTCCGTCCTGACTTGAACATCGGCGCCACCATCAAGGCGCTGCAAGAGAATAACCTGCTGCAGATTCTGGCGGAGCCGAACCTCATCGCGCTCGATGGAAAAGAGGCGAGCTTCCTCGCAGGCGGCTCTTTCCCGTATCCCACAATCACGACGACGCCCACCGGAGGCGCAACCGCCCCGGTGATCACGGTGCAGTTCAAACCTTTCGGCGTCAAGCTGAATTTCACTCCGACGATTACGGCACTGGGCGCTATTGATCTGAAAGTTGCGCCTGAGGTGAGCTCGCTCGATTACACCAATGCCGTTACGCTCGAAGGCTTCACCATCCCCGCCCTCGCGCAGCGCAGCGCCGAAACCGAAGTAGTGCTGAAAGACGGTGAAAGTTTTGCGATTGCCGGGCTGATCGATAACTCGGTCATCGAAACCATCGATAAGATTCCCGGCCTGGGCAACATTCCCATTTTGGGCAAGCTGTTCCAGAGCCGGACCAAGCAGAAAAGCGACGACGAATTGCTGGTTGTAATTACTCCTCATCTGGTGCGCCCGCTCACGCCCGACCAGCAGATGAAAATGCTCGATTTTCCGGAGACGTTCCTGCCGGCCGCCCCGGAAAAGAAGGGCAAAGGCAAGAAGGACGATAAGCCGGAGTTTGTAGGACCTCGTGGGCAGCAGATTCCAAAAGACAAATAGGGCACACGCCTGCGCCGGAACCATGTCACTGCCGTTGCTGGTGATCATGGTGCCGGTGCTGCTCGCCATGATGGGGTTCGCCATCGACCTCGGCCGGCTGTATCTGGTTCGCGGCGAACTCAATCAGGCGGCGAGCGCGATGGCGCTGGCCGGCGCGAGCCAGTTGATCGGAACCTCGGCATCGCTGGGCAACGCTACTACGGCCGCGCAACAATCGCTGGACGATTCCGCGGGCGCGGCGAATAAATACCTGTTCGGCTCCGTGCAGATCGGCCAATCGACGGGCAATCTCACGAGCACCGTGTCTCCCCCGGCATTCTTCGCGACGATTGCCGATGCCAACGCCGCGTCCGCGGGCGGATCGACGCAAGCCGACGGAACCACCGCGCGCCACGTTCAGATCGCGATAACCGCCGATGCGCCCTTGATCTTCTGGTCGCTCATGCCGGGCGGCGAGTCGCGCAAAACCACCGTTGCGGCGACCGCGACCGCGGGCATCAGCGCGCCCGTGTGCACCGCCTGCGGCATAGAGCCGTTCGCTGTCGCGGCACTCGACCCCACGGACCTCGTGAACTTCGGCTTCGGCGACCCCAGCGCGTTGAACGTATTCACATTCGTCTATTCGTGCACCGGCAATCCGCCACCCATCGCACTTGCCGGCACCACCGGAACCCCGGCTGTGATCCGGTACGTGCTGTTGAACCGCTATGACGCGTCGAGCGCCACGTACGACGAAACGCAGCAGGCGTTCCGCGACGCCGCGGGCGGACTGATTTCGTCGGCGGACCCGAACCCTTCCGGCTCCGCCGTACCGCTCGGGTGTGTCGGCATCGGCGACACCGTGGACACGATCTGGGCATCGGCGCCTCCCCTCACCTGCGGCGCTCCACTCGGGCGCATCGCCGTCTCGGCATTATGCGGCTTGCGGTCGCGCTTCGATTTCCTCGACCCCAGCGGAGCTTGCACGGCGTTTGTAACGGATTGGGCCAATCTGGTGGCAGCTTTCCCGCCCGATCCGGATGTCGTCACGACCATCACGGATCCGTACACGTCCTACAGCGGCAATGGCCGGCGCGTGGTTACGTTTCCGATTGTCGATGCTCTTCCGGGCAATACAACGGGAACCATGACCATCCTCGGATTCCGGCAGTTCTTTCTGGAAGTGAACGCCGATGGATCGTACATCGTTCCGGGCGACCCGAACGGGCGCTTCGCGGCCATGTACATCGGCAGTCCCGCGCCCGTGCGGCAGGGATGGATCGATGACCGTTTCGGACTCGCGGGCGGCGCGCTGCCCACCAGCGGACCGGGAAAGGTGGTCATCCACCAATGAGGCTGCGCCGCGGCAATATGGTGATCGAACTGGCGCTCTGGTTTCCAGTGCTCCTGTTATTGGTCGTGGGCATGATCCAGTTCGGCAAAATCATCTACACGTACTATTCGCTGAAGAAGGAAATGTACGCGGTCGCGCGCTATCTCTCCGTGCAGCAGGGCGTGAATTTCTGCGACCTGGCGGATGACCCGAATACCGTCAACGCCCTCACCTTTGCGTTGAACGACCCCACTACCGGCGCGCCGGTCATTTCGAATCTGACGCCCGACATGGTCGTGATCTCTACCGAGTGTGTGGACCCGTTCAGCGGCGTGCTGGGCGCTTGTGACATCTCAGGCTGTGGCAGCGACGTCAGCGCACAGCGGCCGTCCTATATCGTGGTGGGGATTCCGGGCGGATATCCGGTGCAGCCGCGCATTCCTTACATGACGCTGGACGCGATTCAGTTGACGCCGCAAGTGACTGTGCCATTCGGAGGGACAACGCAATGAGGCGGATGCGGCGCCGTTCCGGACAGGCCACCATGGAGTTCGCGCTGTTGTACACCGGCGTGGCGCTGCCGCTCACGTTCATGATCATATTTATCGGCGAGATGTTGTGGATCTGGCACAGCGTCAACGATTTCACGCGCGACGGTGCGCGTTACGCGGCCACTCACTGTTGGATGGCCGACGGCAGCAACGTCGTGCAATACATGCAGGCGCATGTGCCGGCGATGATCGATCAGAATCAGTTTCAGACCGGCGCGGCCGCCATCGGAGTCCTATATTTCGCTCAGGATCCGGTGAGCGGCGCTATGAGCCCGTTCAGTTGCAATTCGGGCGAGTGCAGCGCCACGTGCATGCCGGATGCCGTGAGTGTCAGCATCACGAATTATCAGTTCTTACGCTTTGCCAGTTTTTTTAAGTTGCCTCCGGTGAGCATTCCGCCGTTTACTACGAGCATCCACGTGGAATCCATGGGATGTGACGAACAGGGGATTTGTCAGCCGTGAGTGGGGGTCTTCATGTCTAATGTCGCTCTATTGATCGCTTCCAGCGATGAGCATTTTCGCGAGATGGTCCGGGACCAGACTCTGAACGTGCCCGAAGCAAAGGTGGTCGCCGAATACCAGGAGGTCGCGGCGAACCTGTACATTCGCGTGCTGCAGGACCTGGAACGGCATCCCAGCGCGGGCCTGGTGGTGGATCTGTCGATGGATTCCGAGAGCGCCATCAAGGCGATCGAAAAGGCGAAACAGGCTGTGCCGGACCTGTTTGTGATCGCCTCCAACTTTCATGCCGATGCGGAAACGGTGATCGCGTGCATGCGGGCCGGCGCGAATGAATTCCTGGTGCAGCCGCTCAAGCGCACCGAGTTTCGCGAAGCGCTCGGCCGGCTGGAGCGCGCCCCGCGGCACGCCAGCGCTACCGAGAGCAAGTTGGGCAAGATCTATACCTTCATCGGGACCAAAGGCGGGGTCGGGACCACCACGCTGGCGGTGAACTTCGCGTCCGTGCTGGCGCAGCGCAAACAACCCACCGTGCTGCTGGATTTGGATTGGGTGGGCAATGATTGCGCGATGCAGCTTGGCGCGTCGCCGCAGTACACGCTGATGGAAGTAGCGGAAAACCTCGGAAGGATGGACCAGGCGTTATTCGAAGGCGTGGCGACGCGCGATCCGCTGGGGTTCCTGCTGGTGGGGCCGCCCGATTCGCTCGAGCAGCAGGGCCAGTTCGGCGAGCACAGCCTGCGCGAGTTCGCGACTTTCCTGGTGGAAAAATATGATGCCATCGTGGTGGATGGAGGGCGGGCGATTTCGAATGAACTGGTACTTGCCGCCGCCCAGGTGTCGCAGACCGTCTTCATCGTGGTGGACCAGGAATTCCCGTCGATCCGCAACGCGCAGCGCTACGTCACATTTCTGATGCGCATGGGCTTCAATCAGGATCAGGTGAAGGTAGTGGTGAACCGCTACTCGAAGAAGTCGAACCCGAATGCCGCCACATTAGAGCAGATTCAACAAACCCTGAACCAATCGGTCTTCTACGGAATACCGCCGTCGCCGGCGGTAATCGCCTCCATCAACAAAGCGCGACCTTTCGTAGCGAACCGGCAGGAAGCAGGGGAACTGGACCGGATCTTCCGAGCCTTCGTGGATAAAGCCACGGGAGGAAAGAAGCCGGCGGCGGCATTGGCGGTGGCGAAATGAAGAGGCATCGCATTTTCACCACGGAGGCACAGAGATTCAGAATAGAGATCACAGAGAAAAGCCAAGCATATTCTTTTCTGTGTCCTCCGGCTTTTCTCTGTGTCTCTGTGGTGAAAAGAGGCTGCCGCTTGCCTGGAGCATCCCATGTCTAGTCGCCCCCTCGCCCGCCCCGGTACCGGCGCCGACCGCTGGTTCGAACTCAAGAGCCAGGTTCATCGCAAGCTCCTGAATGTCCTCACCGCCGAACAGTTGCGCGACCTGAACAAAGACAGGATGCGCGGCGAGATCGGCATGGCGGTCGAGAAGTTGATTATCGACGACGGCCTTCCGATGACCGTCGGCGAGCGCGAGAAGCTCATTGAAGAAATTCTCGATGAAGTATTCGGCCTTGGACCCCTCGAGCCGCTGCTGAAGGACGAAACCATCAGCGACATCATGGTGAACGGCTACGACAACGTGTACATCGAGCGCGCCGGCCGCCTTGTCGAGACCAACATCCGGTTTAAGGACCAGGCGCATGTGCGGCTGATCATCGAGCGCATTGTTTCGGCGATCGGCAGGCGCATCGACGACTCCTCGCCCATCGTCGACGCCCGCCTGAGCGACGGCTCGCGCGTGTGTGCAGTGATTCCCCCGCTGTCGCTGATCGGGCCGGTGATGTCCATCCGCCGTTACGGCAAGAAGGTTCTTTCGACGGAAGATTTGCTGCGCAACGAAACGTTGACGACCGGGATGCTTGATTTTCTGAGCGGCTGCGTGGAAGCGCGGTTGAATATCGTGATCTCCGGCGGCTCCGGGTCGGGGAAGACCACGATGCTGAATACGCTCTCGAGATTCATTCCCGATGACGAGCGCATTGTCACGATCGAAGACACCGCGGAGCTGCAGCTTCAGCAAAGCCACGTCGTGCGGCTGGAGACGCGGCCGGCGAACATCGAAGGCGCGGGAGCCATCACGCAGCGCGACCTGGTGATCAACACGCTGCGTATGCGGCCGGACCGTATCATCGTGGGTGAATCGCGCGGGGCGGAAGCGCTGGATATGTTGCAGGCGATGAACACCGGCCACGACGGGTCCATGACCACGGTGCACGCCAATGCTCCGCGCGATGCGTTCTCGCGGTTGGAAACCATGGTGATGATGGCCAGCCAGCACGTGCCGGACAAAGTGATCCGGCAGCAGCTTGCCAGCGCCATTCACGTAGTGGTGCACTGCGCGCGTTTGAGCGATGGAGCACGCAAAGTGACGGGAATTGCCGAGGTGGTGGGCGTAGAGAATGACCTGGTGGAGATGCAGGACATTTTCGAGTTCGAGCGCTCCGGCATCAGCCCTCGCGGCAAGGTGCTGGGCCGCTTCCGTGGGACGGGCGCGCGTCCGGTTTGCACAGATCGCCTGAAGGCGTACGGAATCCACATTTCGCCTTCGATCTTTAAGGAAGAGCATGAGGTGAAAGAGAAGTAGATGTTCGTTCTTGCCGCCATGCTGATTTTCACAGTGGCCATGCTGCTGGCGGGCTACTACGTGTGGACGGTGCCGCAGCAGGAGGCCGCGCGCGTGCTCGGCGGCCGCTTCCGCGAGTTGCGGGCGCATTCGCGGACGCGAAGTGCGAGCTCGCCGGAATTGCTGCGCAAGGAGCACCGCGGGCAGTTTGCGTTTCTGGGAGATCTGGTCACCTGGGTGGGTGTGCTGCGGCGGCTGCAGGAGATGATTGAGCAGGCGAACTTGAAGTATCGTGCCGCCGATGTATTCGGCTTGTGCCTCGCGCTCGGTATCGGGGCTTTCCTGCTATTCGGCCTCTTCGGCGCGGGCACTTTGCTGCTGCGTTTGCTGATCGCCGCGTTGTGCGGCGCGGCTCCGGTGTTGTACATCGGCCGGGTGCGCGCGCGGCGGCTCAAGAAGTTCGAGGAGCAATTGCCGGATGCAATCGATCTTTTCACGCGCACGATGCGGGCGGGTCACAACATCCACAGCGGGTTGGAGACGATTGCCAACGAGACTTCGGACCCCGTCCGCATGGAATTTCGCAAGCTGATGGAGGAACTCGGGCTGGGGTCTCAGGTGGAGCCGGCGCTACACGGGTTGGGTAGGCGCGTTCCGCTCATCGATCTGAAATTTTTTATTACGACTCTGATCCTGCAGCGGCAGACCGGCGCGAATATGGTTGCTGTGCTGGAAGGTCTCGCTGGCCTGGTGCGCGAACGCCTGGGAATGGCTGCGAAGTTGAAAGCGCACACCGCCCAGCAGCGATTTTCGGCGGGGCTACTGTGCTGCCTGCCGATCGTGTTCGGCTTGGGCTGCTGGTTCTTGAAGCCTGACTACATCCGCCTCTTGTGGACCGATGAAACGGGCAGCAAGTTTTTTACATACGCGATCATTTCGGAGCTGGTGGGGATTGTCGTAATCCGGCGCATCTCCAACGTGAGGGTTTGAAGCAATTATGGCGACTCTCCTGTTTTTCCTGATTGCCGGCGGCACGCTGACTCTGCTGGTGTGGAGCGGCATCGAGTTGTTCGGCGCGCAGGAAGACGCGCTCGGCGCTCGCATGGAAGAGTTGCAGTCCAAGGCGCTCGTCGCGACGGGGCGCACCCCGCGGCGCAAGTCCACGGGCGGCGTCTCGGATCGCATTCTGTATCTTGTCAGCCTGGCGCCGGGCGGCGACGATTGGATCCGCGGGTCGGAAAAGTTGCTGATCCAGGCGGGCATACGCCGGAAGAACGCAGTCGCGATCTACGTTTCTGGCACACTGCTGTTTTTGGCGACGATTGTGGCCGTGATGATCCGGCTGCAGGCCGGTAATCTCGGAGCCAATCTGATCGGCGGACTTGTCGCAGCCGGAATTCTCGGGTTCCTGCTGCCGAAAATGGTGCTCCAGCGAATGGTGAAGCGCTACCGCCGCAAGCTGCAGGAAGCGCTGCCGGACACGGTGGACCTGCTCGGTATCGTGCTCGGCACGGGGCTCGCGCTGGATCAGGCAATGCTGCGGGTCAGCGAAGAGATGGAATACATCTACCCCGAACTGGCCGCGGAATTCGCGACGGTCGTGATGCAGGTGCGAGCGGGACAGGAGCGCGGCATCGCGTTTAATCAGTTCGTGCGGCGAACGGGGATTGAGGATATCAAATCGCTGGCCGCGATGATCATTCAAAGCGAAAAGTTCGGAACCAGTCTCGCAGTCGCACTGAAAGTCTATGCGGAAGGGTTGCGGAAGCGCCGGACGCTCGCGGCAGAAGCGGCTGTCGCAAAGGCAGGCATCAAGATGCTCTTCCCGATCGTAATCTTCATTCTCCCGGTGCTGTTCGTGATCACGCTCGTGCCCGGTCTGCTAAGCGTAATCAAAGACTTGAAGATGCTCACCGGCGCGAAGTAGTTCAGTTCGGGCTTTGCCTGGTTCGCACGCAACCACGCACTCCCATCCCCGGCACCGTTTACCGCTCGCTTAGTTAGTAACGGAGCCGCGACAGTCAGGGGCTGTGAAAGAATCGAGTTGCTTTTACTCCGACTCCAAAACGCACTCGAATAGCCGGCACCTTTTACCGCTCCCTTACGGTCACGGCTCCGTATGTAGTTGATTCTGCTAACGGAGCCGCGACCGTGAGGAAGCGGTAAAAGGTGTATCGAAAGGCGAATGGAGCGCCACGAGAACGAGAGCCGGATTTCACAGGCCCGCTAGGAAGCCGTAAAAGGTGCATCGAAAGGTGAATGGAGCGCCACGAGAACGAGAGCCGGATTTCACAGGCCCGTTAGGGAGCGGTAAAAGGTGCATCGAAAGGCGCCTTCCCTGCGACGGCAAATCAACTCCCAATCACATCCTTGTAATACTGTTCGTACTTCGGAATAATCTTTTCCGAGCAGAATTTCTCGCTTGCGTTCCACCTGCCGGCCTTGCTCATGCGATACCGCAAGCCTTCATCCGTGAGCAATTGCACTACATGCCCCCCCATTGCACCAATGTCTCCGACCGGCGATAGAAACCCATCCTCACCATCGGTGATCAACTCGGGAACGCCGCCCACACGCGTCGCGACCGGCACCACTTCGCACGCCATCGCTTCCAGCGCCGCGAGTCCGAACGATTCCATCTCGCTCGGCATCAGCAGCACGTGCGCCTGCGGAATCAGCCGCTCGACATGATTCTGCTTGCCGAGAAACGTGACGTGCTTCTCCACCTTGAGTTGCCGCGCCAGATGCTCGCATGCGCCGCGATCCGGACCATCGCCCGCCATCAGCAGCCGTGCCGGCGTTTCCTTGCGGACCGCTGCCAGAATGCGGATGCAATCGGCGGCACGCTTGACGGGACGGAAATTAGACAGATGAATCAGCAGTTTTTCGCCATCAGGCGCGTACTCGTGAGCCAGCCTGCGCTCCGGATCGGCCTTATAAAGGTCGCAATTGACGAAGTTCTTGATCACGCGGATCTCGCGCTCGATTCCGAAAACGCTGATGGTCTCCGCGCGCAAATGGTCGCTAATCGCGGTCACTCCGTCCGATTGCTCGATCGAGAATTTCGTGATCGGAAAGTACGAGGGGTCCGTGCCCACCAGCGTGATATCCGTGCCATGAAGCGTGGTGATGAATGGCAATGGCTGCGTCGGTTGCAGCATTTGCCGCGCCAGCATCGCCGCGGGAGAATGGGGAATCGCGTAGTGAACGTGCAGCACGTCGAGCCCGTACGCTTCGGCGACCTCGGCCATGCGCGAGGCCAGCGCCAGGGTGTACGGCGGATGCTGAAACAGAGGGTAGTTCGCCGCTTCTACTTCGTGATAGTGGATACGCGGCGTATCGGGATCCAGCCGGATCGGGTTCGCATAAGTGATGAAATGAATTTCGTGTCCGCGCGCGGCGAGTTCCAGGCCGAGCTCCGTGGCGACGATTCCACTGCCGCCATACGTCGGGTAACACGTGATGCCGATGTTCACTTGGCCCTAGCGTAGCATGCGCTATATAAAACGCTGCGCGAAGTTCCAGGCATGCTGCACGATCACGCGAAGGTCCGCATATTGCGGCTTCCAGCCGAGTGTGCGGCGAAGCTTTTCCGAGCCCGCGACCAACGCCGGTGGGTCGCCTTCGCGCCGCGGTCCGACTTCGTAGGGCACCTTCTTGCCCGTGACTTCCTCCACTGCCCCAATCACCTCGAGCACCGTGTGGCCCTCGCCAGTGCCGACGTTGAACTTCTCGCTTTTGCCACCCGCGATCAGGTATTCGAGCGCCAGAATATGGGCCTGGGCAAGATCGTTCACGTGAATATAATCGCGAATGCAGGTGCCGTCGGAGGTCGGGTAATCCTTGCCGAAAACGGTGACGGGCTTGCCGCTGATCACGGCGCGAAACAGCAGCGGAATGAGGTGAGTTTCGGGCTCGTGCTCCTCGCCCAGCCGGCCCTCTGGATCCGCGCCCGACGCATTGAAGTACCGCAGACAGACGCTGGTGAGGTGGTGAATCTCGTCGAACCAGCGCAGCAGCGTCTCGACCATCACTTTCGATTCGCCGTACGCATTCACCGGCTGAATCGGAAAATCTTCCAGAATCGGCGATGCGTGCGGGTTGCCGTAAACGGCGGCGGTGGAAGAGAAGACGATGTGCTTCACGCCCGCGTGCACCATCGCGTCCAGCAGAGAGAGCGAACCGCACACGTTGTTGCTGAAATACTTCGCGGGCTCCTTCATGGATTCGCCAACCGCGATGAAGGCGGCGAAATGGACCACGGCATCCGTCCCTTTCTCGCGCATCAGTTCGGTAAGGGCGCCTGTATCGGCGAGATTCAGCTCGTACAGACGCTCGGCCGGAACGTTGTGGCGATGTCCCTTCGAAAGGTTATCCACCACTGTCACGTCATAACCCTGATCGAGCAGGAGGCGCACCGTGTGCGAGCCGATGTATCCGGCGCCGCCGACAACTAATATTTTGCGTGGAGTCACAGTCAAACATCGATTGTAGCGGCATGCCGCCTGAGGCAATGCGGAGGATCGCACAGTTGCGCGGGCGCAAGCGCGCGGGCCGATATAATCGAACTAATGCACACCACCGAAGAGGCGCGTGGACGCCTCACGGGAATTCCTGATCTTGCGATTTTGAGCGGTGAGCCGCTGAGCGCCCATACGCGCTTTGGAATCGGCGGACCGGCCGACGTGTTCGTGGAAACGGCCAATGCCGATGCCTTTGTGGCTGCTCTCGCGGCGGCTCGCGGGTCAGGACTGCCGGTGATGGTGATCGGCGGCGGCACGAATCTCATCGTTTCCGATGCGGGCTTTCGCGGAATCGTGCTGCGCTATTCGGCGATGGGCCTGTGCTCCGATGGCGACCGCGTCCACGCGGAAGCAGGCGCGGTGCTGCAGGATCTGGTGGACTTCGCGATCGCACACGGTTTAAAAGGGCTGGAGACGCTCGCCGGAATCCCTGGCTGGGTCGGCGCGGCGGTTTACGGCAACGCGGGCGCTTACGGCCACTCCATGTCGGAGCGCGTGACGAGCGTGCGCTTCGTCGATGGAACGGCGGTACGCACGTTCGATAATGCGGCGTGCGAGTTCCACTACCGCGAGAGCATATTCAAAAAGCACAAGGAGTGGATCATCCTCTCGACGGAACTGCGGCTGGACCCCGACGATGCGGCCGCTCTGCGCAAGGTGGCGGACGATATCCTCGCTGTTCGCAATGCGAAGTTCCCCGTGACGATGAAATGCGCGGGCAGCATTTTCAAGAATTTGCTGCTGCGCGAACTGCCCGCTGACGTCGCATCGGCGGTTCCAGCGGCCGCCGTGAGGGAAGGGAAGATCCCGGCCGCATGGTTTCTGGAACAGGTGGGCGCGAAGGGCATGCATCGCGGCGGCATTCAGGTCGCGGACTATCATGCCAACCTGATCTATAATGCCGGCGGCGGCACGTCGGCGGATCTTTGCACGCTCATTGCCGAGTTGAAGAGACGGGTCCGGGAGCGGTTCGGCATCGGAATTGAGGAAGAAGTCCAGTACGTCGGTTTTTAGCCTGCTCTCCAGCCTAAAGTTTTCCCCTCAACCGGCCGATGTGTAAGTGTGCCCGGTCCTCGATTCACGCCTGCCGCGTCGCGATTCATTCGCAAGTTTTTGCGGGCGATGGGGCCGGACGCGGGCGTGTTGCAGCGGCGGTTTCGTGCTGCTGTCTCGGAAGAGGGCTTCACGGCGCTGCAGATGCACGCTCTGTCGGCGATCACGCCGTCGGGGCTGCGCGACGTTACCGGCATTGAGGAGCACATCGGCTATCACGCCGCACGCCTGGCGCGTATGAATGTTACGCCGGAACAGGTGGGCTGCGCACTGGAGGCCTTCGATCGTCTGTTGCCCGAAGGTCACGAGCCGGCTCGCGAGCAACTGAGTCTCGCTACGGCGTTTTGGGTGCAGCAGGCTTATTACAGGGTCCGCGAGAGTGAGTCGCAGGCGTTCTTCGGCATTGAGAAGGCGGAGGTGGAAGCTGCGGATTCGGATGCCTTTCTGCGGAGCGCGGTCCGCGTGCTTACCCGGGCATTCCGGGCTCGCACCGGCCGATTTCTTCCGGAGGCAGCGGAGACCCGGGCGCGGTACGTCGCGAGCCCTTGCGCGGAGCTGCCCGGCTGCGCATCCTATTGGGCGTATCCGATGAAGTCCGGCGGCGTCATTCTGTTGGGGTTCGTCAAACCATATCCGTGGCTGGCACGCGAGTTTGCTCTCCTGGAAGCGATCGCCTTCCGCTGCGATGAGGCCGTCCAGCGTGACGCGGCCCGCGCGCGCATGAGGGCGTTGCATGCGGAGGCGCGGAGTGCGGAGGAGCAGGAACGGCGGCGCATCGGCCGCGATCTGCACGATGAAGCGGGTCAGAGTCTCATGCTGCTGCGCTTGCAATTGGAAATGCTGGAGCGTGATGCCGGTCCGGAGTTTCGCGGGCGTTTGGCGGAAATCCGCGGGATTGCCGAAAACACCATCGCAGAGCTGCGCCGCATCATCTCCGCGTTGAGTCCGGCCGTGTTGGAGCGCCTGGGTATGGAGGCCGCGGTCCGTCAGTTGGCGGGACGATTCCAGAGAATTCATGGCGGCGAATTGCGGATGCGGATAGGCCGGCTGCCCAGGCTTCCCGCTGAGACTCAGGAGGTGGTCTACCGTGCTGCCCAGGAGCTACTGCAAAACGCCGCCAAATATTCCCAGGCAAAAGCAGTAAATCTTTCGCTCGGAAGTGCCGATAAGTACATCAGGTTATGCGTCTCGGATAATGGCGCAGGCTTTCGCGCGGACCGGGCGAAGAGCGAGGCCACCGGCTTCGGTTTGCTGGGGCTCAGGGAACGCGCGGCGATGGTGGGCGGAAGCGTGTGCATCCGCAGCAAGCCGGGAAAAGGAACTCGCATCACGTTGCTGGTGCCCGCGGGCGCACAGGGAGTCAATGGAAATGTCGAAGATTCGCGTACTTTTAACTGACGATCACACTTTATTTCGCGACGGCGTCAAGACGCTGCTCGCGCACGAGTCCGATATCGAGGTGGCCGGCGAAGCAGCGAATGCCGCGGATGCCGTATCGATGGCGGCGCAACTGCGGCCGGACCTCGTACTGATGGACATCGGTATGCCTGGGATGAGCAGCTTCGAAGCCACCAGGCAGATCCGCCGGGAGCGCCCCGAAACGCGCGTGCTGTTTCTCTCGATGTACGACGACGAGGATTATCTCTCGGAAAGCGTCGATATCGGCGCGAACGGTTACGTGCTCAAAGATAGTCCGGCGGACCAGTTACTCGGCGCGATTCGCGAAGTGCAGCGCGGGGGTAATTACTTGAGTCCGCGACTGCTCACGCGTTTGGTGAACGACTTTCGAGCGAACGGCCGCAGTGGCCCGCGCCAGGGCCGCTTCGATACTCTTACGAAGCGCGAGCGGGAAATCCTGAAACTGCTTGCGGAAGGCAATTCAGTCAAGGACATCGCGGCAACGTTCGAGCTCAGCGTCAAGACGGTGGAGGCGCACAAATTCAATCTCATGCGGAAGTTGGACATCCATAACAAGGCGCAGTTGGTGCAGTACGCCATCCAAAAGAAAATCATCCGGCTTGGGGATCCGGTGTTGAACTAACCACGCGTGTTTGCCCAGACACGTGTTTGGAATCCGGCAAGATCTTTGAAATTAATAACTTGCGCTCTGGCGGCCGGCCTGCATCTTCTTCTTTCGTCAGGAGAAGGAAACAATGTTCCGCACGCAAGAGCAACTCAAGAGGCTGGCAGCGGTCTCGAGCGTAATCGCAATCGCGGCTGCCGAGGCGTTCGCGCAGGAGACGGCGCCGCGGGCCGCTCGCCGGGTGGTCGTGAGCATTCCGGACCGCAAACTGGCGGTGTTGCAGGATGACCGCGTGCTGCGAGTGTTCCCGACAGCCGTAGGCGCTCCGAACAGCCCGAGCCCTGTCGGGCAGTTCACCATCGTGCGGCGGGTTGTGGACCCCACCTGGTACAGCAAGGGAAAGGTGGTCGGTCCGGGCAAAAACAATCCGGTCGGAACGCGCTGGATCGGGCTGAGCGTGAAGGGTTACGGCATACACGGAACGAACGCACCCGCCTCCATCGGCCACAATGTCTCGCACGGCTGCATCCGTTTGCGAAACCGTGACGTAGAAGAGTTGTTCACCATGGTTTCGGTAGGCGACGCGGTGGAACTTCACAAGGATCGCAGTCCGGAACTCGATCGGATCTTCGCTCCCGCGACGGTAGCGACGGACGATGCCGGTGGGCAGTAAGGGAGCGGCCATGCAGAGCCTGATTGGAGCGGTCTCGATGGCGGCGATCAGTATACCGGTTTCCTTCCTGGTCGCGCGTCTGTGTCTGCGGATACTCGTGCGCGCCGTCAAGCGGGCGCAGTAGCCGCGGCATGCTATGATCCAAGCCGTGAAGGCATGGCAAGGGGCTGCAGCCGTTCTTGCGCTATCGCTGGCCGGGAGCGCGTGGGCAGCCGAGGATTCCTCAGCCGCCGCACGCGATCTGGCACGCCAAACCGCCGCGTTCGCACACGGTGAGCCGGTCGCGGTGATTTGGCGGAATGTCTCGTCGTTGGATGGGGCCACGGTGGCGCAAGTCCGCAGCTCTTTCGAGAGTGCCTGGCAGGATGCCGGGGTTCGGACGGCCGCGAATGCTGCATCCACCCTGCGCATCACTCTGTCCGAGAATCCGGCCGAGTACCTTCTGGTCGGCGAGGCGCAGGGAAGCGACGATCACCGCGTCTGGATGACGTTTTGGAAGCGCACCGGCGCACCGAAAATCGCGGTTTCCGGCGTCTCCCTCGATAAAAAACTGCTTTGGGAGCAAGACGCACCCATCCTGGACGTGGCCTTCGTTTCAGGTGGGATGCTGGTGCTTTCGCCCTCGAGCGTCAGTTTTCTTGACCGCGCCTCCGGCCAGTGGCAGCTGCGCCAGACCGCGCCGATTGCCGCCTCACGGCCCTTGCCGCGCGATCCCCGAGGCCGTCTGCGGGCGATGGGCAGCGCGTTTCAGGCGATGCTTCCCGGAATCGCATGCACCGGAGCAACGGCGCCATCCCTCACCGTCGAGTGCCGCCCGAGTGACCAGCCGTGGACCCTTGAATCCGGCGCTCGCTGGCTTCTCCTGGCCAACTACGCGGCCGATGCGAACTATTTCGACGGCCGGATCGTCACCCAGACGGGAACTCCGAAAACCGTACCGCCGTTCTATTCGGCCGCTGCTGTCGTGGAACAGGGGCGCGCGTCGTGGCTGCTCGCCACCGTAGAAAATGGCACGCAAATCTACGATGCAAGCTTCGCCCTTGCCGGTTCGGTGCCGAATTGGGGAAGCGACCTTGCAGGCGCCGACGCGCCGTGCAGTGCCCGCCCGCAAATTCTGGCCACGCGACCCGGAGATGGAACGGCGGGGGATGCCGTCCAGGCGTTTGCGGTAGCCGCTCGTTCCGCCGCGCCGCTCGGCGCTCCGGCTCTATTTGCGGGGGCCATCACGGCGCTTTGGCCCAATGGCGCGACGGCGGCCATCGTCGTCGCCCGCGATCCGTCTACCTCGAAATACTCTGCCTACCTCGTGACGGTGACCTGTGGTTCGTAGCTCAATGCTCGCGCTCCTTCTGGCAGCCGCGCTGTTCGCGGCAACGCGCCCGCACTACGGCGGAGTGCTGCGCGTGCAACTGCAGGACGCGATCCAGGGCGCCGACCCGCCGCAACTCGGGCCGGGCATTCCCGATCTCTTCGCGGCGTTCACCATCACGCGGTGGGAATCGGGCAGCCGGGCCGCATTTTCGGCGAACCCGTCAGCCGCCGGCGGCCGGCCGTTTCTGGACTCGATCGAAATCGAAATGGGACGGCCCACGCGTGAGATGACCATTGCGCTGGATACGGGCAAAGCCGATATCATTCAACTCGACCCCGCTGCAATGCGCCGTCCGCCTGCCGGCGTAAAGATCTGGTCGTCATCGCCGGTGCGTCTCGTCGCCTTGCGATTTTCCGGCAGCGAAGACGCGCGGCTGCGCGAAGCGGTGTCGCTCGCGGTGGACCGCACCGCTATCCAACGCGTGCTGTTGCAAGGCCAGGGGGAGGTCTCCGGGGCGCTGCTGCCGCAGTGGCTCAGCGGATATGCGTTCCTTTTTCCGGCCGCCGCCGACGTGTCGAAATCGCGCGCGCTCGCAGCCGCACTTCCGGCCTCGTCCCGATCGCTGACTCTCTCCTTCGATTCGCCCGCGCTGCGACCCATCGCCGACCGGATCGTGCTCAACGCGCGCGACGCCGGTATCGCCTTCACCATCGCGCCGGCCGGTGGAACGGTGCGCCTGGTGCAGACGCGCATGATCTCCAGCGACCCCGCGAAAGCGCTCGCCGGAGTTGCGATATCGCTCGGTCTTCAGGAGCCCCCGCGCGCGTTGACTCCCGAGGCGCTCTACAATGCCGAGCGCAATCTGCTCGATGGATTTCGCGTGATCCCGCTCTTTCATCTGCCGGACGTGTATGCGGTCTCGCCGCGAGTGAAAGGCGGCCCGGGAATCAGCCCGCTCGGCGAGTGGCGCTTTGAAAATCTATGGCTGGAGAATCCGCGGCCATGACCTTCCGCACGCGCATCCTCCTGATCTTCACGCTTGCCGTGGTCGCCAGCGTGGGAATTGTCGAGTGGGTCGGTCTGGACACCACGCGCGAGTCGTTCGAGCGCGCGGAGACACAGAGGGTGAACGCCCTGGTGGGGCAGTTTCAACGCGAATTCGACCGCCGGAGGCAGGGCATCGTGCGTGCGGTGAACGGCATCGCCGGCTCCGACGCCATGCTGAACCTGGCGCTCGCCACCGATTACGCCCCGAACTATGACGATGCGCGTTCGCTCGCGGCCGCCCACAATCTCGGGCTGCTGGAACTGGTGGCCGGTGACGGCTCCATCATTTCCTCCGCCGAGTGGCCCGCGCGCTTCGGCTACAAAGAAGACTGGCTGCTGACGCGCGAGAACTGGCGCTCTCTCGGCGCATTCCTCAAACGCGAGGAACTGCCTGACGGCATGACGCTCGCGCTGGTTTCGGTTGCGACTGTGAATGCGGGCGATCGTCGCCTGTACATCGTCGGCGGACAGGAGCTCGATCGCGAATTCCTCTCGACTCTCGTGCTTCCCGTGGGCATGCGCGCACTGCTTTACCGTAATTTGGGCGCCGGCTTTTCCGCGCCCGACCTGATCGACGCCTCCGGACCGGCACGAAGACCGGCTATGCTTCAGCCGCTCGTCGAATCCGTGGTCCGCGACGGCAAAGAAACGGCTGCAACCGTCGGCGGCGGCGCGGACGCGGAGATCTTCCACGCGATTCCTCTGACGGGATACGAGAACAACCTGCTCGGCGTGCTGCTGGCCGGAAGCTCGCGCCGTTCGCTCGTGGAACTCGAAGCGTCGCTGCGGACCACGGGCATTGCGGTCGCCGCCGCGGGCATCCTCACCGGACTGATGCTGGCGTGGTGGGCTACAGCTCGCATTACGCGCCCCGTCCGGCGTCTCGCCGATAGCGCGGGCAAAGTGGCCGCGGGCAACTGGAACACCACGGTGGAGATCGCGTCGGCTGACGAGATCGGGCAACTCGCGCAATCGTTCAATCGAATGACGCATGAGCTCGTGGAACAGCGCGAGCGCCTGGTGCAGACAGAGCGTGTAGCTGCGTGGCGCGAACTTGCCCGCCGCCTGGCTCATGAGCTGAAGAATCCGCTGTTCCCGCTGCAAATCACAGTGGAAAACATGCAGAGGGCGCGCGACAGCTATCCCGAGCAGTTCGACGAGGTGTTTCGCGAAGGCACGCACACGCTACTCGCAGAGCTGCAGAATTTGAAGCAAATCATCGGCCGGTTCAGCGATTTCGCCAAGATGCCCGCGCCGGAAATGCAGGCCGTGGATTTTAACGCCATGGCCGCCGATGTCATGAAGCTATTCGAGCCGCAACTCGCAGCCGCGCACATCGTTGGCCGCACGGAGCTCGACCCCAATTTGCCTGCGGTCCAGGCGGATCCCGACCAGATGAACCGCGCGCTGCGCAACCTGATCCTCAATGCCATCGACGCCATGCCCAAAGGAGGCGCCCTCACCGTCCGCACGGCCGCGCTCAACCCGGGCGTGCGCATCGAAATCGCCGATACCGGAGAAGGCCTCACGCCGGAGGAGTGCGAGCGCCTCTTCACGCCGTACTACACCACCAAAACACACGGCACCGGCCTCGGCCTCGCGATTGTGCAGTCCGTAGTGGCGGACCATCATGGCAAAATCTCGGTGCACTCCCGGCCTGGGCAGGGCGCCACTTTTCGAATGGAATTGAGCTGAGTTGGCCTTGCTATCCTCAAGATTGGCCCACATTTTAATCGTCGATGACGACGCCAATACGCTGGCGTCGCTCTCCCGCGCGTTCCGCCTTGCCGGACACGAAGCCACGGTGTGCGATAACGCCGCACGCGCTCTGGAACTGGTGAAGTTCACGCACTTCGACATGATGCTGTCGGACGTCGTCATGCCCGGAAAGGACGGCCTTTCGCTGCTCGAGGATATTCGCGCTTCGGAGATTTCCATTCCGGTGGTGATGATCTCCGGGCAGGCGAACATCTCGATGGCTGTCCGCGCCACGCGGCTCGGCGCAGTGGATTTTCTGGAGAAGCCGATCTCCACGGACAAGCTCCTGCTGACCATCGACAATGTCATCAAATTCCAGCGGCTCGAACAGGAAAACCGTGACCTGCGGCAGCGCGTCGGCAAGCATGAAATCGTGCATGCGGGCGAGGCCATGCGCCGCGTCATGGCGCAAGTGGACCGCGTCGCGCCCAGCGAAGCGCGCGTCTGCATCCTCGGCGAAACCGGCACGGGAAAGGAATTGATCGCGCGCGCCTTCCATGAGCGCAGCGGCCGCCGCGATCAGCCGTTCATCACGCTCAACTGCGCGGCCGTTCCCGGCGAACTGATCGAGAGCGAGTTGTTCGGGCACGAAAAGGGTTCGTTCACCGGCGCGGCGGCACGGCATCTCGGTAAATTCGAGCAGGCCAATCACGGCACTCTGTTTCTGGACGAAATCGGCGATATGCCGCTCGTCATGCAGGCCAAGCTGCTGCGCGTGCTGGAGGATCGTCAGGTGGAGCGCGTCGGCGGCGACCGTCCCATTCCGGTGGACGTGCGCGTCATCGTGGCGACGCATCGCAATCTCGATGAGCTCGTTCGCAAAGGAACGTTCCGTCAGGATCTGTATCATCGCATTTACGTATTCCCGATCGTGCTGCCGCCCCTGCGAGAGCGGGCAGGCGATATTCCGGCGCTGGTCGCGCACTTCGCGGCGCAGGTGGCGGCGCAGAACGGGTGGAAGCCGAAACCGTTTACGCCGGCTGCTATCGATGAACTGCAGCGCTACACGTGGCCGGGCAATGTGCGCGAGTTGCGCAACATTGTGGAGCGGCTGTTGCTGCTGGCCGACGGGCCCGTGGAGGCGGCGGATGTGCGGCTTGCGCTACCGCAGGCAGCGGGTGCGGCTCCGGCTGCCGCCGCTGCTTCTCCAGCCGTAGTCCCCGTAATGGACGGTCCGCTGGCGCAGCGCGTGGATCACTTCGAGCGCGAACAGATTTTGGCCGAGCTCAAGCGGCACAATCAGCGGATGACGGATACGGCCAAAGCGCTGGGCCTGGAGCGCAGCCATTTGTATAAGAAGTGCCAGGCCCTCGGTATCGATTTGCGCGCCATGCGCCAGGGGCTGGCGTAGGCCTCGGCGCGCCCATGCTACCGTCGGAATAGATGGGCAAGTTTCTCTTGGGTATCCTGACGGGCTTCGCGCTCGTCTTCGTGGCAGGCGTTCTGGTCCTCTTCGCCGTGGCGCATTTTACTCAGGCGCCGCCCTCCATCAGGGACAATTCGGTGCTGGTAATGCGTCTCTCAGGGGACGTGCCGGAAAAAGCGCCGATCGAGCTGCCGGCCCTTCTCTCGCCGGCTGCCGGGCCGCGCGCCACACTTGCCGATGTCTGGATGTCGCTGCGGAAAGCGGCCGTCGATCCGCAAATCAAAGCCGTGATTGTAGAGCCGGAGGGCCTTTCCGCCGGCTGGGCCAAATGCGATGAGATCCGTTCCGATCTGGAAGCATTTCGCAAATCCGGCAAGCCGGTCTACGCGTACTTACGGCAGCCCGGCTCGCATGAGTATTACGTCGCCACCGCGGCCGGCCGCATTTACCTTGGCCCTTCCGAGCCTGTGATGCTCAAAGGTTTACGCGCGGAAATCATGTACTTCAAGAACACCCTCGATAAGCTCGGCGTCACTGTGCAAGTGCAGCACGCCGGCAAGTACAAGGATTTCGGCGACATGTTTGAGCGCACCAACATGAGCCCGGAAACGCGAGAGGTGATGGACAGCGTGGTCGGCGACCTCTATGGCAATCTGGTGGATCGCATTGCTGCTGCGCGCCATAAGTCTGCGGCCGATGTGCGTGCCATTATCGATCGGGGCCCCTACACCGCGCCGGGAGCGCTTCAGGTGGGCCTTGTCGACGAATTGCGTTTCGAAGACCAAATGTTCGGCGAGTTGCAGACCGCGCTCCATTCCGGCCAGCCCCATAAGGTGTCGCTGGAGGATTACGTTCGCGTGCCTGCTTCGTCGGTCGGACTCGGCGGAAAGCAGCATATTGCGCTGGTGATCGGCGAGGGCGATATCGTCCGCGGCGATGCGTCAAACGATGGGTCGGAATCCTCGCTCACTTCCTATGGCTTCGTTAAAGTGCTGAAGCATCTCGAGGGCGATTCGTCCATCAAGGGCGTGATTGTGCGCATCGATTCTCCCGGCGGAGAAGTGACCGCGAGCGACGAGATCTGGCGCGAGATGAACCTGTTGAACCAGAAGAAGCCGATGGTAATCTCGATGTCCGACGTCGCCGCGTCGGGCGGGTACTTTATGGCGATGACGGGCGCGCCGATCGTGGCGTACCCTGCGACCGAGACCGGTTCCATCGGCGTCGTCTTCGGCAAGCCTGTGCTGCATGGGTTTTACGACAAGCTCGGAATTTCCAAAGACGCCGTACAGCAGGGTGCGCACGCCGATATCGATTCGGACTACGTGCCGCTATCGCCGGATGAGGCGGCGATTCTGCGCCATGGCATCGATGAGAGCTACGTCGATTTCGTGTCGAAGGTCGCTGCCGCCCGGCATCGCCCTTACAACGACATCGAGCCGAACGCGCAGGGTCGGGTGTGGCTCGGCTCGCAGGCGCAGCCTCGCGGACTGGTCGATCAGCTTGGCGGCTTCGACACTGCGGTCGCGCTTCTGAAGCAGAAGGCGGGTATCGCCGCGAATGAGAATGTGTCGATCGATGTCTATCCGGGCGCGCGCACCTGGCTGGATCTGCTGATCAAACGTCCGCAATCCGATGTCCTGTCCATGCGGCTGAAGCAAGTGGTCGGCAATGTGCCGCTCCGCGCCTGGATGCAAGGCGGCTACCTGCGCGAAATGCCCTACTGGTTTGAAGTGCGGTAGGTACCGGCCTCCCGGCCGGTACCAGGCAAGCAACGCTCGCCGCAACAGGAAAGATTCCTGTTTCCACGCATTATGCGCGCTACGCGCGCATGGTACCGGCCGGGAGGCCGGTACCTACCAGCGCCTCGCGCACACGTTCCAAAGTCTCTTCAGCATCGGCTTTTTCAACGCGCACTACCTGTACGTTCGCGCCAACCGGCCGCCAGCGGTCGAACATACGCGGCACGGGAAAGCCGCCAAATATACTGACCAGCGGAACGCCGCACGCCGCCGCGATATGTTGTCCCGCCGAATCGTAACCGACGTACAACTTGCTCGCCGCGATAATCCTGGCGAACCCGGCGAATGAACCGCTCCACAAAACTGCGTTCACGCCCGCGCGCTCCACGGCAGCGCGGACGCGCTCCGATTCTTCGCCGCCGGCGCCTTCATCGATGCACAAAGGCGCGCCCGATTCCGCCAGCACGCCGAGCAACTTTTCTTCAAACGGATCGGCAATGCGCTTGGCCGGATTCTCGCCGACCCCCAGGCTGATTGCGATGTGCCCGCCATCGGTATGCGTGCCGCCCAACGCGATGAAGGGCTTTGCATCGGCGACGCCGAAGGTCTCCCGAGCCCACTTGGCGGCGAGTTGCGGAAGGCTATCGCTGGTGTCGGCTCCATACGCGCGGCTCTCGAAGAGGTGATACCGCTCCTCCGCGCAAACCGGCAACAGGCCGAGCTGCGTCAGCCGCGAATCCGGATCCACCACGAGGCAATCGTCGCCCTCGATGAGGTCGCGGAGCGGTTGCCATGCAGCCAGACGGTCGCGTAGGCCGCCGCGCGTATACGGGAGCGGCGCATGGTGAATGTGACCCTCCGCTCCGAACAGCTCATAGTTCTTTTGCGGACCTACGAACACGATCTCCGCGTGCGGAAAACGGCGTTTCGCAGCGGCCATCAGTACACTGGTGACCGCGACATCGGCGCCCAACGTCACGCGCGACAGCACGAAGATCCGCCGCGGTTTCCCCATCACCGGCCGGACTTTGCGAACCCGGTTATAGCGCGCCACGAGCGATGCGGCGTCCACCGTCTCTACCGCGTATTCCACAGCCTGCGAAAACAAGCGCGCGTAAACATCGCACAGGGCAGGCTCGAAGCGGTCCGCCAGCCCTTCTACCAGCACTCCGAACAGCGCCTTGCCGCAGGGCTCGGCCAACAGCGTGCGAGGCAGCCGCTGAGGCGGCGTACCGGCCACGCACTGATCCAGCAGTTCCTGTGCGATGTCTTTACACGAAGTACTTATCAATCAGGATCCCCAGCTTGCGCCGCGTCGGTTCCGGCACGGTGCTCTTATCAGTGAGCAACGCGTGTGCCAAAGCCGACCCGCATTTGCAACTGCGCTCGCGCGGCATGCGTTCCACCGCCTCCGCCACCACCTTGCACGCGTTCGCCGCATTCCTGGTGAGATTGTCGAGAATATCGGTGACGGTAACCGCATCGTGCTCGGAGTGCCAGCAATCGTAGTCCGTCACCATTGCCACTGTCGAGTAGCAGATCTCCGCCTCGCGCGCGAGCTTTGCTTCCTGCAGATTGGTCATGCCGATCACGTCCATACCCCAACTGCGATACACGTTGCTCTCGGCCTTAGTGGAAAATGCAGGCCCCTCCATGCACAGATAGGTGCCGCCGCGCTTCACCGTCACGCCCGTCGTGTCGCACGCCGCCGCGACAACGCCGCTCACTTCCGGGCAAACCGGGTCGGCAAAGCTGATGTGCGCCACCAGCCCTTCGCCGAAGAATGTGGAAACACGGCCGCGCGTCCGATCGAAAAACTGATCGGGGATCACGAAATCCAGCGGCCGGTGTTCTTCCTTCAGGCTGCCGACAGCGCTGAGCGAAATAATCCGCTCCACGCCCAGCGACTTCATCCCGTAAATGTTGGCGCGGAAATTCAGTTCCGAAGGCGAAATACGATGTCCGCGGCCGTGCCGGGCCAGAAAGGCGACGCTCCGCCCCGCCAGGGTCCCGAGCACGTAATTGTCCGATGGGAACCCGAACGGCGTATCGATCGCCACCTCCTGCTGTGCCGCAAATCCGGGCATGCCGTACAGCCCGCTGCCGCCGATAATTCCGATTTCCGCTTTCAACGTGAGCTCTCCTGAATGAGTTCCAACAACACACCGCCGGCCGAAGCCGGGTGCACAAACACGTAAAGGTGGCCGCCGGCGCCTTGCCGCGGCTCATTCAACAAACGCGCCCCATTGGCACGCAGCCGCTCCACCGCCGCATTGAGATCCGGCACGCGGAGCGCAACGTGGTGCAGCCCCGGTCCGCGCTTCTCGAGGAATTTGGCGATCGTCGAGTCCGCCGCCGAAGGCTCCAGCAGCTCGATGCGCGAATCGCCCGCCGGCAGCATCGCCACATGCACCTTCTCCGCCGCCACAGTCTCCCGATGTGCCACCGAGAGCCCCAACGATTCGTAAAACCTGACTGCCTCTTCCAGCGACTTCACCGCGATGCCGAGATGATCGATTCCCGCGGCTGCCGCCGGAACATTCGCAATCGCACGTCGCGGAGCAACCGCATCGATCGCGTCCACAAGCTCCGCAATTCCCCGGCCTTCGCTCGCGACGGTGCGCAGAATCGCAGGCTTGTGCCCATCGGCGAGGCTGAGCATCGCTTGCACTTCGCGCTCCACGCGATCGGCGCCCGGCTGGTCCGCCTTGTTGATCACGAAAATGTCCGCGATCTCCATGATGCCGGCCTTGATCGCCTGCACATCGTCACCCATGCCGGGCACGAGCACGACGGCCGTCACTTGAGCCAGGCCCGCGATCTCGACTTCGTCCTGCCCGACGCCCACCGTCTCGATGAGCACGTAGTCTTTGCCCGCGGCATCCATGAGGCGCGCCATGTCCGCCGTGGAGCGCGCGAGTCCGCCGGTAGTGCCGCGCGTCGCCATGGAACGTATGAAAATGCCGGCGTCGGCGTGATGGTCCTGCATGCGGATGCGGTCGCCTAGAATCGCCCCGCCTGTGATGCGGCTACTCGGGTCCACCGCCAGGATCGCGACCGTCTTCTGCCGCGCGCGCAATGCCCGCGCGACGGCATCAACCAGCGTGCTTTTGCCCGCACCCGGCGGTCCGGTTATGCCTACAATCCGTGCGTGTCCGGTGTGTTCGGAAAGTCCGCGTAGCAGATCCGCGCCCGCGGACTCGCGATTCTCTAATGCAGTTGCCGCGCGCGCGAGCGCCCGCACATCGCCCTCGCGAATCCGGCGAATCCAATCGTTGGTCGAGTACGTCATCGCCGGCAGTCAGCTCTTCAGCAGCTGCCGTGCGATCACCAGCCGCTGGATCTCGCTGGTGCCTTCGCCGATGGTGCACAGCTTCACGTCGCGGTAGAACTTCTCCACGGGATAATCCTTAATGAACCCGTAACCGCCGTGAATCTGTACCGCTTCGTTGGCGATCCGCACGGCCGCTTCGGAAGCGAACAGCTTGCTCATCGCCGATTCGCGCGTCACGCGCATGCCGCGATCCAGCATCCACCCGGCACGATAATTCAGCAGCCGTGCGGCGTCGAGCTCCGTCGCCATATCCACCAGCTTGTGCTGGATTGCCTGAAACTCGCTGATCGGCCGCCCGAACTGCTTGCGCAGTTTCGAGTATTTGAGCGCCGCGTCATACGCCCCCTGCGCCATGCCGATGGAAAGCGCCGCGATGGAGATGCGCCCGCCGTCCAACACCTTGAGGCTGTCGACGAACCCGTGATTCAACGTACCGAGAAGTTGCTCCTGGGGCAACCGGCAGTTATCGAAAATCACCTCGCCCGTGGCGCTGGCGCGCAGTCCGAGCTTGTTTTCTTTCTTGCCCGCCCGGAATCCCGGCGTGCCCTTTTCGACGATGAACGCGGAAATGCCGTGCTGCGCGGCGGCGCGATCCGTCACTGCCATGGCGACGCACACGTCCGCGTAGTGCGCATTCGTGGTGAAGGTCTTCGCGCCATTGAGCACCCAGCAATCGGTCTCGTGTTGCGCGGTCGTGCGCGTGCCCGCCGCGTCGGAACCGGCTTCCGGCTCGGTCAGACTCCAGCACCCGAGCCACTGGCCGGATGCGAGTTTCGGAATGTACTTGCGCTTTTGCTCCTCGCTCCCCATCTTGTAAATGTGGTTGGAGCACAGCGAAGTGTGCGCGGCCACGATAATACCGACGGACCCATCCACGCGCGACAATTCTTCAATGACGATCGCGTATTCGATGTAGCCCAGGCCCGCGCCGCCCAACTCCTCGGGGAAAATCGCGCCCATGTAGCCCAACTGCCCGAGCTTGCGAATCACGTCGAGCGGGAACGTCTGCGCTTCATCCCACTCCATCACGTGCGGCGCAATCTCCACCTCCGCGAATTCGCGGACGCTCCTGCGCAGTTGTATCTGCTCCGGCGTGTACTCGAAATCCACGTTTAGACGATCTCTTCCTTCTTAGCGTCCCAGCGCACGCTGCGGCCCTGGCGGTAGCTCTCCACGGCCATGCGGCAGGCGATCGCCACGCGGAAGCCCAACTCGAACGGGCACGCAAGGCTGGTGGAGGTGCCGCGAATGTTGTCGATGAAGTTCTGCATGTGCGCCTTGGGGTCCGTCTTTGTGGTCCCGACCATCTCATTGGCGTCTTTGCGGTTCACCTTTTGCGGGGTATAGCGGATGCTCTGCTGGGTGTGGTGAATGGTTCCGTTGTCTCCGAGAACATCGTCGCCCACGCCCAGGTCGTTGTTCCCGAAACCGGAGTTCCATGCGAACAGCAGCTCTTCATCGTGCTCCATGGAAACGTTCATCGTGTCGGGAACTTCGCGGCCGTCCTTCCACAGATAGAGGCCGCCCGTCATGGTCACCTTGCGCGGAATGCTCAAGCCCATCGCCTTGTACCAGAAAGAAAGCTGATGGCACATGTTCTCGTACACGTTCCCGCCCGAATAGTCCCAGAAGAAGCGCCAGTTGATATAGCGGTTGGCGTCAAAGGCGTGCGGCGGAGCCTCGCCCAGGAAGCTCTTCCACACGATATTCTCCGGGTTCATGTCCGGGGTCACGGGCCGCGACCACTGCGGCTTTCCGTGCGGCGTGTTGCGATACATCACGCCGTGAATGTACGTGATCTTGCCCATCAGCTCAGGCTTGAGATAGCTGAGCGCATCGGGCAGCATTCCGGTACTGGTCCACTGATGGCCAATCTGCACGGCGCGCTTCGGACCGGCATGCTGATACGCCGCGCGCATCTTCTTGGCGTGGTCCACCGTGAACGCCATCGTCTTTTCCTGGTACACGTGCTTGCCGGCATCGAGCGCCGCCACAAAACACGCTTTGTGCAGATGCTGCGGCGTGGCGATCAGGACGGCGTCGATGTCCTTATCTTCGAGCATCCGCCGGTAATCGAGATAGGTCTTGGCATTCGGCGCGATGTTCTTCACCGCCTCCAGGCGCCTGGTGTAAACGTCCGCCGCGGCAATGCACTCTACGCCTTCCAGGCTTACCGCCTGGCGCAGAATCTCGCTGCCGCGGTCGCCCGGACCGATGATGCCCAGCCGGATGCGTTCGTTCGCGCCCATGACATTGGAAGCCGCCAACGTGCCGGCCAACCCCGTGGCTACGTTGCTGATGAAATTACGCCGTGATTGCATGAAGAAAAACCGTCCTCGAGCCTAACAGACGATTATAGCTTGCCGCACCCATCGCCCTCGCGCGCGCGTCTACCCGTTTAGGAGCTTTCCTGACGGAGTACAATAACAGCACCTTTATGGCTGCCCGGCTACATCCGGCGCCCTTCCGGCCGGCAGAAATTGTTGATTTGCGACGCCTATCCGCGCGCGAACTGGACCCGTTGCTGTCCGAAGAGACCGCCTCCTGGCACGATGAGCTGGAGTGGGATTTCGAAAAGTCGGCTGACCTGGTTCGCCGCTTCGTGGATCTGCGCGCCCTCAACGGTCACGCGCTGCTGGAAAACGGGCGTGCCATCGGGTACCTGTACTACGTTCTGGAAGACAACAAGGGCCTGGTCGGCGACTTATACATCGAACGAGCGAGCCGCACCATCGAGCGGGAGAACGCGCTCCTGGAACCGGCCCTCGCTGCCATGACCGCGAATCCGCAGATCCGCCGCATCGAATCTCAACTCCTCATGCTGCACTATACGCCCAACCGGCCGGTGCCGCGGCCGGAGTGCGTGAAGTGCTATGAGCGCAATTTTATGCGGATTGACCTGACTTCGGCCAGGCTCGCCGACGGCCGCGTGCGCCGGCCCATGTATCTGGACAAGTGGAACGATCACTATCAGGATCAGGCAGCGCAGCTCATCGCCGAAGCCTATTTCGGGCATGTGGACAGCCGCATCAACGATCAGTACCGCAGCACGCTCGGCGCCCGCCGGTTCCTGTACAACATCGTGCAATACCCCGGCTGCGGCACATTCTTCCGGCCGGCGTCCTGCCTTGCGTTCGATCCGGGGTCCGGCCGCATCTGCGGAGTTTCGCTGGCGAGCCTGGTGTCGCCCGAAACCGGGCACATCACGCAAATCTGCGTCTCGCCCGCGGTGCGCGGCACGGGAATCGGACACGCACTGCTGCGCCACTCGCTGCAAGCGCTGTATGACTCCGGCTGTACCTCTGCGAGTCTCACCGTGACGGCGGCGAATAAGGACGCGGTCGCTCTCTACGAGCGCGTCGGCTTCACCACCATCCGCAAGTTCGCCGCGTATGCGTGGCAAGGTTTTTAGCGTTTCGTGTTCACCGGCGGCGTAACAGTGTTAGCTCCGGAACCCGCAACAAGCGCGCCAGCCCGGCGAACAACCCGATTCCGAGCGGCACAGAGACAGCTAAGTTCGTGAATTGCGCGATCCGCGAATTCGCACGGCTGCCGAAGTGTCCCAGCACGCCTTTGCTCGCGAGCCAGCAAGCCACGCCCATCAAACCAGCAGCCACAAGAATCTTCAGCGCGCTCGCGCCCAGCGCCCGGCCCTCTACCCCGCCGATCCGCCGCCGCAAAACCTCAAACAGAGCCGCCGCCCCACCCAAAGCCACCGACGAACTCGCCAAAGCGAGGCCTGCGTGTCCCAGCGAAGTCCAACGAAGCAGCGCCAAAGCGACTGCCAGATTCAAACCAATGCTCGCGACGCTAATCCACATGGGTGTCAGTGCATCGTCAAGCGCATAAAACGCCGGAGCGAGAATCTTGATCGCCGCCAGTCCCGCAAGCCCAACCGAGTAGCAAGTAAGGGCAGAGGCCGTCTGTCGCGTATCGTATGCGTCGAATCGGCCGCCCTGATACACCAGCCCGATCATGCTTTCGCCGAGCACCGCCAATCCGACACTCGAAGGAATCGTGAGCAGCAGAATGGCGCCAAGGCTCCGGCTCACGATCGCGCGGAAGTCCGCCGTACGAGCCGCCGCGCGCGACGCCGCGGGCAACGTCGCCGATGCGACTGCCACTCCGAACAACCCCAACGGGAATTGCAAAAACCGGTAGGCGTACCCCAGCCAGCTCACCGGTCCATCGATGGCGTGACCCGTTCCCGCTGTGATGGTAGAGGCCAGCCGCGTGTTCACTAGCGCGTTGATTTGCATTGCGCCGCTTCCCAGAATCGCCGGAACCATCAGCCTTGCCAATTCGCGAAGCTGCGGGTGACGAAAATCCAGCCGCGGCCGAAAGGCAAAGCCCGCGCGCCAGAGCCCGGGCAATTGCCACGCCAGCTGCATCGCGCCGCCCACAAGCACGCCGCAAGCCATGCACACGATCAACCCCTGATCGAACGCCCGGCCGATTGTGTATCCCAGGGCAAGTCCCACGCCCACCGAGCCAATGTTGTAGAACGCCGGAGCAACAGCCGGGGCTCCGTAAACGTCGCACGAATTGAGCACGCCCATCGCCTGCGCCGCGAGCGCAACCAGCATCAAAAACGGGAACATGATGCGGATCAGCAGCACGGTGAGCTGAAATTTTCCCGGCGATTGCGCGAAGCCGGGGGCGAGCAGTGCCACCACTTGCGGCGCGAAGACGATTCCGAGGAGACTCACCGCGCCCGTTACCAGCAGCAGCGCGGTAGCGACCGCGTTCGAAAGTTCGCGAGCTTCCTCTTTGCCCTTGGCGGCGAGAACGCGCGTGAAGATGGGAATGAAGGCCTGAGACAGCGCGCCTTCGGCGAACAGGTTGCGCAGCAGATTGGGTACGCGGTTGCCGAGCAGGAACGCATCGTACACCGCGCCCGCGCCAAAGAGTCGCGCCATGGCCATCTCGCGCACCAGGCCGGTGACGCGGCTCAGCGATACGGCCAGCGAAACGGCTCCCGCCGCGCGAAAGAATTTACCGTGCTCGCGGCTTTCTACTCGGCCCTCCGCACTTCCACCTGGCGGTAGATCTCTTCGGTCTGCGGCAGGGTCGCGAAGGCCATCCCAGGGATGCGCGCCGAGGCCGTTCCCGCTGCCACGCCCCAGCGCAGCGCGTCCACCGGTTTCGATCTCCGTTTGACGGCCCACGCGTACGCAGCAGCCAGCGCGTCGCCGCTCCCGATGGGGCACACGGCATCCACGCGCGGCGGCAGCGCTTCCACCATGCCGTCGGAAAACGCTCCGATAGCTCCACGGCTGCCCAGCGACATCACGACGCTCTCCGCTCCCATATCGCGGATGCGCGCGGCTGCTTCCAGATAATGCGTCCGGGTCAGCAGCGTACGGCCGAGAAGCCGCTCTGCTTCGTGCTGGTTCGGAGTCACCACCGTGGGTTTTGCTTCGATGCCCTCGCGTAGCGCTTCGCCATCGGCGTGCAGCAGCGTTTTGACTTTCTTCTGCCGCGCGTACGCAATCAGCTTGGCGTAGAAATCGGCCGGAACTCCCGGACTCAGGCTCCCGCAGCACATCAGCCAGGACGCTTTTTGCAAACGCTCGCGAATCATTTTTTCGAGGCTCGCCAGTTCCGCCGCACTCAGTTGCGGACCTTTCTCATTCAGGTTCACAGTAAGGCCATGACGATCCGTGATCGTGATGTTGGTGCGAATCTCGTTCTGAATCGGCACGATTGCCACCTGATAGCCGCACCCGGACAGGTACTTCTCCATGCGCTTGCCCGCTTCCCCGCCCATCGGGAACACGGCCATCGTATCGCCGCCGAAGGAGTGAATCACGCACGAGGCATTGATTCCGCGGCCGCCCGGCGATTCGCGGCACGAATTGATATATGCCCGGTCTTCGAACGCGAGCCGGTCCACACTGAAAGTGCGGTCGATTGCTGGATTAATCGTAAGAGTGACGATCAAACTGTTATTTTAACCGCCAATACCGCATCCAATGGTGCGCCGGTGCGCTTTCCTTGCACGCGGGCAAAGCCGGCTTCCCGCAGCAGCCGCTCAAATTGACTGAGGCTGCGCTCTTTGCCTTCGGTCACCACCAGCATGTTGAGCGATTGCATGTTGGCAGGCAGCGGACCCACTCCGTCTTCGTTCAGAAGCTTGTCCGCCACAAGCAAAGCGCCGTTTTCCGGCAGCGTTGCGTGGATCTTGCGGGCCAGTGTCACGACCGTTTGATCGTCCCAATCGTGGAAAATGCGGCCCACTGCGTACAGGTCCGCGGCAGGCAGCGGGTCGCGAAAGAAATCTCCCTCGACGACACCGATGCGCTCGTTTACTGGCGATTTGGCGGCGTGCGCTCGCGCCACTTCCGCTACGCGCGGCAGATCGAAGACCGTTGCACGCAGCTCCGGATAACGCGTGCACGCGGCGATTGCGAGATGTCCGGTGGCGCCGCCCAAATCCACCAACATGCGGTAGGAGCTGAGGTCGAATGCCTCCACTACGCGCGGCGAGCTGAGCATCCCGAAGCCGTGCATGCCGCGCAGGAATTCGTGCATCGCTTCGTCGCTGCGAAAGAACGCGTCGAAGATGCCGCCTTCAAGTCCGAAGGTCTGTTTCCAGCGAGGCGACCCCTCACGAATGCCATCCGCCAGATTCCCCCACACCGGGTAGAGCACACGATCGGAATAGAGAATGTAGCCGCGCATCGATTGCGGACTTGCAGAAATGAGGCACGCGGAGGCGACCGGTTCGTTGTGAAAGATGTTGTCCTCTTTGCGCACCAGCCGCAGGGCCGCGCACGCATCCAACAACCGCTCCGTCGCTCCGCTATCCGCCGATACCGCTTCCGCGAGCTCGGCTGCGGTCGCGGGCTTCTCGTGCAACCGGTCGAAGATGCCCAGCGCGGTTGCGGCGAACATCGTCTTCGAATGACGGAAGGCGTCGATCAGGTTGAGGACGGGTGACGGATCGGGAAGGCTCATTTTCGGAAGTGGTCGAACCCGAGCGGCTCCAGCCGCGCTCCGTTCAGAAGGATGGCGCCGGGCGGCCCTTTCCGCATCGTACCAATTCGCGTCAGCCGCACGCCCGCAAGTTCACGAGGCACGCGGGTTCGCGGTGAAGCTGTGAACAGCAACTCGTAATCCTCGCCGCCGTGCAGTGCCTGCTCGATCGACGCTCCGCGAAACAGCGGCGGCATTTCGATTTCGGCGCTCAAGCCGCTTTTCAAGGCGAGACGGCGAAGGTCCAGCGAGAGTCCGTCGCTCAGATCCATGCACGCGGTCGCGTGCACCCGTTCGCGCAGCAGGCGTCCGAGCGCAATCCGCGGCTCGGGGCGTTTGTGCCGCCTCCACGCTGTCCCGCGCCTGGTCGCGAGCCCCAGTGCGGAGGCGCCCAGTTCGCCCGAGACGTAAACGTTATCCCCCGCGCGAGCGCCGTCCCGCCGCAGAGCCGATCCACGCGGCGCCGCGCCGCCCACCACGATGTCGCAAGCGAATTGCTCCGCCCGCGCCAGATCGCCGCCGATCGGCAACGCCCCCTCGCGCCTTGCCAGATCCATGAGCCCCCGATAGAATCCGTCGATCCAGCGGCGATCCGTCCAGGGCCCGGCCGCCAGCGAAACCAGGCAGAAGCGAGGCTCGCCGCCCATCCCCGCGATGTCGCTCAACCCGCGCGCCAGCGCCTTCCATCCGGCATCGGCTGCGCTGTGCGTATCGCGGAGAAAGTGGACGCCCTCAATCAGCAGATCGGTGGTCAACAGCAGGTCTTCCGCCGAACCCCGGCTGCGAACGATGGCGCAATCGTCGCCGATTCCCAGCTCCACGCCGCTTCCCCGCCGTACTCCGGCCAGCCGGCGTATATCTTCAGTTAGCTGCCATTCGCCGCTAAAACACTTGACCATACAAATGCCATCTGAGAGAATACCGTACGCAGTTTGAAACGGTTGTTTGGACGCGCCTCAAGAGTTCTCTAGCAGGTCTCAGATTACCTTGTGCAGGAACACCCCGGGAGCACGACGAACAAGTAATTAGGAGAAGTGTCAGTGAAGGAAAAAGGTACTGTGAAGTGGTTTAACGCCGCTAAGGGCTACGGCTTCATTCAGCGGGCGAGCGGTGACGATGTCTTCGTTCACTTTTCAGCTATTCAGTCGAGCGGTTATCGCTCTCTCGACGAAGGCTCGGAGGTGGAGTTCGAGGTGAAGCAAGGCCCCAAGGGTTTGCAGGCCGAGAACGTGTCCAGAATCTAAGTCGCGATTCAAAACAACCAAAGGGGGCTGCTTGCGGGCAGTCCCCTTCGTTTTTATCGGCGCTGTTTGAGTGCTTACTTCTGCGCCTTCAGCACGTCTTCGAAAAAGCTGAGCGCGCGGGGGTCGCGCGAGTTGCGCAGCGAGTTCATGGCGTCTTTGCGCAATTGCGAGTCCTGCGTCGTCTTCACGGTTTCGATCAAAAGTGGAATGCCTTGCCCGTCGGGAACCTCGCGCAGCGCCGTTACTGCGCGCCGCTGCACCTGCGGATCCTGATCGTGCAGCGCCTGGCCGAGCGCCGGCAAAATCTTCGGCCCCGGTTTCCGCGCCAGCTCTCCCACGGCCTGCGACCGCATCCGCGCCGTCTTTCCCGTCCGCGCAATCGCGATGAGCGTGTCGATGGAATCCGGCTCCCTGCTGGTGCCCATCGCGATGATGGCGCGCTCCGCGATCCGTTCATCCGGATCGTTCAACAGCGATTTCAACTCGTCAAAACCGTGCCGTCCGCGTGCCCAGCCGAGCGCCGAAATTGCGCGCAGCCGGACCGATTGCGGCTGGTTTGCCGACACGAACTTGTCCAAAGCATCAGCCGCCGCCGCGCCTTCGTGGATGGCGATCGCATTCATCGCGCCCGCTTGCGAATTGTCTCCCGGAAGCACGAACGTGCTCAACAGCGCGATGCTTTGCGCCGGATTCACATCCGTGAGCCAATGCATCGGAGTGCCTCCGCCATCGATCTCGCAATCGGGCGACACCGTGCGAATCCGGTCCACCCGGTTGTTATCGATGCGGAACAGAATTACCGCCTGAGCGGGCGGCTCTAAGTGAATCACGCCGGGCTGATTCATGCCGTCGCGGCTCACATAGTCGCAGCCGACGCTGACGCGGACCGAGGAAACCGCGTAGCCGACCCACGCCGGCTGCGGCTGCGACGTGAGCAGCGCATGGAACACCGCATCCAGGCCGGAGCCGGCGGATTTGGTGTCCACCTGCGCATTCGTTAGAAGCTTGGGCTGGGCGAAAGCCGCTGCAACCGCCAGCACGGCCAGGAATGCATGTTTCATTTCAGAATCTCCTCCATGAACTGGGTGGCTTCCGGCGAGTGCGTTTCCACGATGCGGCGAACCACTTCGCGTTTCATGTCGGGATCGGTTTCCTTGCGTGCGATCGCGATGAGTCCCTGCACGTTGCGCTGGCCGGCAAGCGAGTTGATGATCGCACGCTTCATTTGCGCGTCCTGCCCGGTGCTGTAGAGCTGGACCAGAGCGTCCGACGAACTCGGCTGATTTCTCGTAGATCCGAGCATCGAAATCGCCTGGCGCCGCAAGTTCATGTCCTTATCGTTGCGGGCCACTTCCAGCAGTTTTTCCTGATTGCCGCTCAGCATGCCGAGGAGCTGCCGCTTGACGTTCGGATCCTGCTCGGTCTGGTACATCTGCCAGATTTCCGCCTGATCGCCCGGGCGGCCCATGCGCTGAATGGCGGCCAACCGCAGCTCCGGGTTCTTCTCGGATTTGGCGATCTGCAGAATCGCGGCACGGTCATCGCCGAGCGCATTGAGCACGGCGCGTTTGACACTGGCGTCCTGCGTCGAGTTGTAGATCTCCATCAGCAGGCCCGGACTTTTCTTGCGGCCCAGGTACTGAATCGCGGTGACCTGCAGATCCGGGTTGGCTCCGCCGCGCGCCACCTGCTCGAGCAACTGGCGGAACTTCGGCGAGTTGCTCTCCGCCAGCACGAAGATGGCGTTCCGCTTCACGCGCGGAGATTGCGCGCCCTTCAGCATTTTTTCGAGATAGGGATAAGCGCGGTCGGGGTCGGACTGCACCAGGCCGTTCAAGGCAAGGAGTTTCAGCTCTTCGTCCGATTCGCTTTCCGGCGAGACCTTCTGCCCCGCGTCCTGCTTTACCTGAATCTCGAGCGCCTTCGCGTCGTCCAGCCAGCGGCTGGAGGCATAGTTCTTGCGCAGGTCGGCGATGGCCTTGAGAGCGTCGTCGCGGCGGCCGAGCTTGTCCAGCGCATAAGCTTTCCAGTACAACGCGCCGTCGGAACGAGAGCTACCGCGCGATGCCGCTTGCGTGAAATCGTCGAGAGCTTCGTCGTAGGCGTGCCGGTCCAGCGACCGGATGCCGCGATCGTACAATGTATCGGCGCCTGCCATGTACGCCGGCGACAGGGTTCGCAATGTCGTAGGCGCTCGCACCCCCGCTGCCGGAGCAACCTGGTAACTGAGCAGGTCGCGCGTGTCGATCCGCAGGGCCGTGCGCATTTGTTGCTGCTCTGCGCGCACTTCCTCGCGAGCGGCGCGCGCCTGCTCCCGCACGGCATCCATATCGAGGTCGCGCACCTGGTCACGCGCCATGTCCACCGCCGCACGCGCGGCTTCCAGATCCACCCGATAGGGCGCCGCATCCCAGTCGGAAAGCGGTATCGCAAGCGGCGCCACGGCGGGCACCGGGGTTGCCGGGAGCGCCGGCGGAGCGGGTGGCGCGGGCGGCTGCGCCAGTGCGACCGCGGAGGCCGCCAGCAAACAAGACGAACTGAGTAATCGAAAACGAGTCATAGTGGTTGTGCTTTCCTGCTTTCTATAAGCTTTCGTGCCGGCGGACGTTCGCCCCCAGCACACGAATCTTGAACAAAATTCCTTCGCTTTCCAAGCGTTCGCGCAGACGTTCCAGGTCTGTCTCGGAGGCCTGCGCGGGCGCGTGCGCGATATCCAGCAGCACGCGATCCAACTCCTCCAGCACGGTCTCTACGGTGGCATCGCCGGTGTGGGCCGCGGTCTGGCGATAGAGGCGGCTCTCGGTTACAAGGTCGCCGGCGAGCGCCTGCTGGGCGGAGATATCCATCTTCCCCTTGGGCTTCGCGTTCGCGAGCTCGATCAGCACCATCTGGCTGCGCTCCAGGTAATCGCCGACCGCCACCAGCAGCACGCGCTCGCCGGATTGCGAATCGGCCGCCGCGATTTTGGGCACGGGCCGCGCCGGATAGGAGCGCCCCGCCAGAAATGCCGCCACCAGCAGACCTGTGACGGCGGTCGCCGCGGCGGCCCAGCGCCAGGGAGTTGCGAACAGCCGCCACCCGCGCCGGCTGGGAATCTGCCGTTCGATATTGCGCCACACGCGTTCGCCATACGCCGCACCGGGGTCGGGCGCGGGATAGGTATCCACCACGTTGAGCACGCGCTGCAGAGAGGTGTAGGCATGCCGGCAATCGCCGCACTGCTGGAGGTGCCGCGCCGCTTCGAGGCCGCCATCCTCCTCTCCGTAATAATGCAAAATCAGTTCTTCTTCGCTCAGGTGGTTCATTTTGCCGGACTCACAACGGGCTCTAGAGCCCGCCTCAATTTCTGCACAGCGCGAAACACGCTGTGCTTGGCCGCGCCGGGTTGACACTCCAGCACGCGCCCAACTTCTTCCATGCACATTCCTTCAAAGTGGCGCAGCACGAACGCGGTACGCTCGGTGGCGCTCAGGTCTTCCATGGCGGCTGCCAGCCGCTCCCGCACTTCCGTGCTCAGCGCGATACGCTCCGGATTCGGATCGGCTGTGGCCTTGGTTTCCACCACCTCCGGCGGCGTGTCATCATCTCCGCGGCGCTTTCGCGACCTCACCAGATCCAGCGAGCAGTTGGCGGCGATGCGGTACAGCCACGTTCCAAAGGAAGCCCGCTCATCGAACTTGTGCAGTTGTTTGTAGGCCCGCATGAAGCTTTCCTGCACCACGTCTTCAGCGTCCTGTTGATTCCCGGTCATACGATACGCAAGGCGAAACAGAGATCGGCTGTGGCGCTCCACCAGCACCCGAAACGCGTCGGCATCACCGGCGCGCGCTTTACCGACTGCCACTGCATCGGTGAACTCCATCCGTCTGTCCATTTAGACTGTAGACCCACAAACCGGTTAGCAAACCGCGGCCGTCCTGGAAAGGCTACCCTAGTCCAGAGATGAACGAACTCGTGCGCACTTCGCTGGTCACCATCGGCGCCCTGTTTCCGATTGTCAATCCGCTGGGCAACGCGCCCATCTTCCTCTCCCTTACGCGCGGGGTCTCCAGCGCGGACCGTCACGTGCTGGCGCGCAAAATTGCCCTCAACGGCTTCGTTCTATTGGTGATGTCGATTGTGGTCGGCACTCACATTTTGAATTTCTTCGGCATTTCTTTGCCTGTGGTGCAGGTGGGTGGTGGCCTGGTGGTAATCGCCAGCGGGTGGAATCTGCTACGCGCCGAAGATCATGATGCGGACGATGCCGCGACTGCCACGCTCCGCCCGCCCGACCTCTCGCAACGGGCTTTCTACCCCCTCACCCTGCCTCTGACCGTCGGCCCGGGTTCGATTTCCGTGGCCATCGCCGTGGGAGCCAATTGGGCGGGTCTGCGGCTTACGAACTGGCCGGCCGCCTCCTCCGCTCTGATCGGTCCCGCCGTCATTGCCGTCGCCATTTACCTGAGCTACCGCTTCGCCGATGCGATTGCCCGGCTGCTGGGCGCCACGGCGATGAACGCGCTCATCCGGTTGTCTTCTTTCATTCTGTTGTGCATCGGCGTTCAGATTTTCTGGAACGGATTCAGCGCGCTGCTCCGCGCGGCACTGCTACCCTAATCTATCCATATGATGGACCTCGAACTGCCATTTCGCGGCCTCTTAGCTGGCTTCATCATCGCTTTCCCGGTAGGGCCCGTGAACGTTCTCTGTATTCAACGAACCATTGAAAAGGGGTGGCGTTCCGGCCTGGTCTCCGGCGTCGGAGCGGCCGCCGCCGACACCATTTATGGCGGGGTCGCGGGCTTTGGGATATCACTCGTAATCAACTGGCTCATCCGCGAACAGTTCTGGATCCGGCTGGTCGGCGGCTTCCTCCTGTTGCTCATCGGCCTCGTGTACTACTTCAAAAAACCGAAATCTCTGAAGGATCCCTGCGAAGAAAGCTCGCACTCCGATGTGGTCTCCACATTCCTGCTGACCCTGACGAACCCCACCACCGTGCTTTCTTTCATCGCCGTTCTCGCCACGCTCGGAATGAGTCAGCGGCGGCCGGTCTGGATGACCGTATTGTTGGTGGCCGGCATCTTCACTGGATCGATGGCTTGGTGGATCATTCTAACCGGGACCGTAAACAAACTCCGTGACAAGATCACGGATCGGACGATGGTATGGATGAACCGAATCGCAGGAATCGCAATCGGAGCTTTCGGAGTCCTGAACTTCATTCTGAGCAAGAAACACTAGCGTCTAGCTATCGGGCAGCGCGTTTCCTGGACGGAGCCTTCTTCGGCGCGACCTCCCGAGCGGCCGGTTTCTTCGCCATGGCCAGGCTGCGTTTGAGCGCCTCCATGATATCCACGACCGGAGCCGCCGTCCGAGCCTCCTGCTGACCGCGCGGACTCACCGCCTCCGCGACCCGCTTCTCCACCAGCTCCCGCAGCCGCTCCTCGAAAGAGTCCTTCAGTCGGGCCGCGTCGAATTTCGCCGCCATGCTGCGGACCACCTGTTTCGCCAGATCCAATTCCTTCGGCGCCACTGCTTCCGAACTGCGGTACTCCTCGCCCGACCGCACCTCATTCGCGTAAAACAGCGTATGCAGAACCAGCCCGTTTTCGCCCGCGCGCACTACGACGGAATGTTCGCGGCCATGCATCGCCAGCGACCCGAGGGCGACATATCCGGCGTCGCGCATGGCCTGGAATAAGAGCGCGTACGCTTTCTCGCCGCCGGGGTCCGGCGCGACGTAGTACGAGGCGTCGAAATAAATCGGGTCGATCTCCGCCAGGTGTACGAACTCCAGAATATCCAGCTCCGTTGAAGTCGCAGGCCGAAGCGCTTGTACCTCCTGGGGCTCTACAACCACAAACCGGTTCTTCTCCACTTCGTAGCCGCGCAGCGTTTCCGGTGCTTTTACCGGCGTATCCTCGAATTCCTGCACGGGCAGATTGCGCACGCGCTCCAGCGGAGGCGGCGCAGGCATCTCCCGAATATTCGATACCGGCGCGGCCGGCTCATCAGGCTCGTCATCGAACTCGGTTAGCGGTTCGGACTCGTGACTCCGCGCTGGCTGACGATAGACCTTGTGGAAGCGCAGGCGCTCGCGACGCGCGGCTTTATACAGCCGCACTGGAATCGCCACCATCCCGAATGCCAAGCGTCCACGCCACACCGTCGATGCCATACAAGCGGTAAGTGCACGGACCCTGCCGCTGTGCTACTTCGTACGGCCGCTCATGACTTGGGCCCAAGCCTCGGGCGATATGTTACGGCCGCACAGAATGATCGCCACGCGCTTCCCGCGATACCGCTCCGCATCCTTGCGAAATGCGGCCACGGCCACCGCTGCCGCGCCTTCGACGATCCAATGCTCCGTGTGCATCAGGAGCAGCAGGGCATCGGCAATCTCGCGCTCGCTCACCATCGCGGCGCGGTCGATCACGCGTCTGCATACTTCCAGCGTCACGGAGCCCTCTTCCAGGTTTCCGCTGGTGCTCTCCGAGAGCGTCGCCTCCTCGTGAACTTCCACAATGCGGCCCGCCCGCATGCACTCCCACATCACCGGAGACGCCTCCGGCCAGCACCCCACAATCTCGGTGCGCGGTGACACTGCCTTGAGATACGCGCCCATGCCGCCGATGAGACCGCCGCCCCCCACTGCGACGAACACGGCATCCAAATCCGGCGCCTGCCGCTGCAACTCCACAGCTATTGTGCCCTGACCCGCCATCACTTCCACATCGTTGTATGGCGATATGAAGATGCGCCCCGATTCCTCAGCCGCACGGCGCGCCGCCACCTCTGCTTCCACCGGATCTGTGCCCACGCAGCGAATCCGCGCCCCCAGCGCCTCGATGCGCCGTGCCTTCGCCGGCGAAACGTGCGACGACACGTATACCTCCGCCGCGATCCCGAGCGGTTGCGCCGCCGCCGCGACGCCGAGTCCGTGATTCCCGTTCGATGCCGCAACCACACCAGCGGCGGCCTGTTCGGGAGTCAATCCCGCGACCTTGTTGCAGGCGCCGCGAAATTTGAAAGATCCGGTCTTTTGCAAATGTTCCAGCTTCAGCAGTACGGGCACGCCGTCCGCTACCGCTTCGGACATCTCCACCGGCGTCTCACGCACCTGCCCGGCGATGCATTTGTAAGCTGCTTCCACTTGCTTGTGTAGATGGGGCATATCGGGAGTACACTATTCCGCATGAACGAAGATAACGTCAAATTCCTCTCCGAGTTCCTCCTCCAACAAATTGAGCAGGAATCCGCCATTACGCGCAAGGTGCTCGCCGCTGTTCCCGCCGAACAGAGCGGTTACAAGCCGAGCGAAAAATGCATGAGTGGGCTGGACCTCGCAACCCACATCGCCGCATCGGAAGACTTCTTCCTGCGCGGGATAGTCAATGGCGCATTCGAATGGAAGCAGCCGGAGTTCAAGACGCCGGCCGAAGCGCTGGAGGCCTATAACGCCACGATTCCGGCGTTGATTGAGCAGGCCCGTGCACTGCCGGTCGAAAAGCTGACCGCCGTCATCGGCTTCGGCCCGTTCCAACAACCCGCGTACACGTACCTCGCGCTGAATATAAAACATTCGGCCCACCACCGGGGACAGCTTTCGACTTATCTTCGCCCGATGGGCTCCAAGGTTCCGTCGATCTATGGGCCAAGCGGCGACGATGCTCCTGCCGCTTCGGCGTAGTCCAAGACTCGCTGGAACTTTTCTTCCGCCGCCGGGAATCACTTGCAGAGCGGACTTTACGTTAAGGAAGACTTTGCGAATGAAAACAAGAATCCTAGTTGCAGGACTATTTGCCGCCGCCAGCTTGCTGGCGCAGCCCCCCGGCGGTCCAGGACCGCGCGGCGGAAGAATGGGTTTCGGCCCCGGAGGCCCCGGATTCGGCGGCCCCGGCCCGATGGGTTTGGAACGCGAAACCGTCACCGGCGCTCCGTTTGCCGGCGATTTTGTCGTGACCGAGCAGCAGACCCTTGCCAACGGCAATGTGATTACGCGCCAGAACATTACCAAGGTCTATCGCGATAGCCAAGGTCGCGTTCGTACGGAAGAGACGATGGTCCATCGCGGCGGAGCGGGCGCAAACACCGGCACCACCAGCACGGGCGCCACGTCCACGCCCCGCACAATCGTCCGCATCTCCGACCCCGTCGCCGGCGTGGTCCGCGAATTGGACGCCGAAGCGAAAGTGGTTCACGAAAACCAGATGCGCCGTCCTCCGGCAAATCGGCCTAACCCGAACACGGCGGGGGTTGCCGGCGGGCCGCGTGGACGCGGCATGCTGCGTGGAAACGGCGTCGCCACCACCGATCCCAACATCAAGACGGAAGACCTCGGAACGCAGAGCATTAACGGCGTGATGGCCAACGGAACGCGCGTGACCCACACCATTCCGGCCGGAGCCATCGGCAACGCGCAGGCTATCCAGACCACGTTTGAACGCTGGGTATCGGCGGACCTCAAGGTGCCGATCCTGGAAAAGACCATTGATCCGCGCTTCGGCACCACCGTTCGCCAGTTGAACAACATCAATCGCTCTGAACCGGATGCGGCACTTTTCCAGCCGCCCACCGGCTACACCGTGCAGACCGGTGGACGCGGACGCGGTTTCGGCCGCGGCGGGCCCGGCGGACAGATTCGTTAACCAAGAGCTGTCTCCACAACTAAGCAAGACCCCTCCTCGCCGCGACGCGCACCAGCGTGCCGCGGCGATTTTTTTATGGTTCAATGAGTGTCGCTATGCGCACTCTTCTCGCCGGGATCCTCCTCGCCGCCATCGCCACACTTCCCGCTCAGCAGCGGCAGCAGCGCAATCCAGGCCCGCAAGGCAAAATTTTTATCCGAGCCGGGCATCTGGTTGACGTTCGCTCCGGCCGCCTTCTTGCCGATCAGAAAATACTCATCGAAGGCGACCGCATCGTCGAAGTCGGCCCGAATGTCGCTGCGCCGGCCGACGCCCGGGTGATCGATCTCAGCCAGTCCACCGTGCTTCCCGGCCTCATTGACGCGCACACGCACGTGCTCCTGCAAGCGCATCCCACGCCGGCCGATTACGACGAGCAACTCATCAAGGAATCCATCGCGTATCGCGCGATTCGCGCCACCGTCTCCGCGCGCATCGCCCTCGAAAGCGGCTTCACCGCCATCCGCGATCTGGAAACCGAGGGCGCCATGTACGCGGATGTCGATGTGAAGACCGCCATCAATCGCGGCGTCATCCCCGGTCCGCGAATGTTCGTAGCGACGCGCTCGCTCGCGCCCACCGGCATGTATAACCCGACGCGCTTCTCCTGGGAACTGCCGAATATGCCCACCGGTACGCAATTCGCCGATGGCCCCGACGAGATCCGCCGCGCCGTGAGGGAACAGATCAAGTACGGCGCCGACTGGATCAAATACTATGCCGATGGCGGCACGCAATTCCGCGATGGCGTCCTGCACTCGCGGCCGAATTATACGGACGAGGAATCCGCCGCGCTGGTCGCCGAATCCCACCGGCTGGGACACAAAGTTGCCGCGCATGCGGGCGGCAAAGAAGCCATAGAGTCCGCGCTCCGCGCCGGCGTCGATACCATCGAGCACGGCAATGGCACGGACGAGGCAATCATTGACATGATGCTCGCCAAAAACGCCGCATGGTGTCCGACGCTCTACATCTACCAGCGCGGGAACCGCGCCGCGAATTCGGAGCTCTCTCAAATCCGCGCCCGCAATTTCAAACTCGCCGTGCAAAAAGGCGTAAAGATCATCTTCGGCACGGACATTGGAGGCTATCCGTGGACCGAGACAGAGACCAAGGAATTTGAGTTGATGGTCAATTGGGGCATGACGCCGATGCAGGCGATCCAATCCGCCACGCTGGCCGCCGCCACCGCGATTGACCAGCAGAGTAACTTTGGAACCGTGGAAGCAGGGAAGTTCGCGGACCTGGTTGCGGTCTCCGGAGACCCCACGAAGGACATCACGGAGCTGGAGCGGGTTCAATTCGTGATGAAGGGCGGAGTGGTTTACAAAGGCGCGAAGTAATCGCTGCCGCGCAATGCGCTAAAATACCCACTTTGGTCTGAAATGGGTAACATTATCATCCTGGGCTCCCAGTGGGGAGACGAGGGCAAGGGAAAAATCGTCGATTTATTCTCTGAGCGCTTCGATATTGTCGCGCGCTATCAGGGAGGCCATAATGCCGGCCACACCGTCTTCATCGGCGAGAAGAAATTCGTCCTCAAACTAATCCCGAGCGGCATCCTCCGCCCGGGCAAGAAAGCCGTCATCGGCAACGGCCTGGTCGTGGACCCTGCCGCTCTGCTCGCCGAAATCGAGATGCTCGAATCTCTGGGCGTGCAGGTGAAAGGCAACCTGTTCATCAGCAATCGCGCCCACGTGCTCTTCCCCGCGCATCGCATGATGGAGCGCATGAGCGAAGGGCGTCCCGGCCGCATCTCCATCGGCACCACGTCCCGCGGCATCGGACCGTGCTATGAAGACAAGATTGCGCGCCGAGGTATACGCATAGCGGACCTGCTGAATCCGGATATTTTCCGCCCGCAATTCGACTCGGTGATGGAAGAGAAGGCCACCATCGCACGGTCGCTCGGCATCTACGAAGATCTCGATTCCGCCAAAATCCGCGACGAATACGAGCGCTTTGCCGACCGGGTCCGTCCGATGGTCTGCGATACCGCTCTGCTCCTCAACGAAGCCATTCGCAAGGGCAAGACCGTGCTCTTCGAAGGCGCGCAAGGCAGCATGCTCGACATTGACCACGGCACATATCCGTTTGTCACGTCGTCCAGCGCCACCGCCGGCGGAGCCTGCACGGGCACCGGTGTGGCGCCCACCCGCATCTCCGGCGTCATCGGCGTTTCGAAGGCATACATCACACGCGTCGGCGGCGGACCGTTCCCCACCGAAGCCCTCGGCGAAGACGGCGAGCGCATCCGCAAACGCGGAAACGAATTCGGCGCCGTCACCGGACGTCCGCGACGCTGCGGCTGGTTTGACGTTCCGCTGCTGCGCTACACGGCCGCGATCAACGGCTTCGATAGCCTCGTCATCACGAAACTGGATGTTCTTGACGATTTCGATACCATCCCGGTCTGCGTAGCATATCGCTGCGGCGGCCGCGAACTCACGGGCATGCCGCCCACGGTCGCCGAGATCGAACGCATTGAGCCGGTTTTCGAATCCGTCCCGGGCTGGAAAACCTCCACGTTCGGTATCGATTCGTACGACGCGCTCCCTGCAAAAGCCAAGGAATATCTGGCTTACCTGGAAGAGCGAACGGGAGTGGAGGCCGGCTGCATCTCCACCGGACCCGAGCGCAATCAAACCATCGTGCGTCCCGGTTCGCGCTTTCAGAAACTGATTTACTAGAACCAGTTATCACTGCGGCACGCAAATTGCACAGTGAGCGGTATGCGATCTCTATTGATCGTTATCGCGACCGCTGCCGTCGGCTTTGCGCAACCGGACGCTCGCGAACTGGTGCGTCAATCCATTCACAACGGCGAGCGCTCCTGGGCACGGTCCTTCGACTATTTCTGCGAAGAGAACGATGTCACCAAAGAGTACAACTCCAATGGCATGGTGAAGAGCGTCGATGAAGACCTCTCGCAGATGATCCCGCTCGGCAATGGGTCATCGTTCCAAATGCCGCTCAAGCATGACAACGAACCCGTGACGCCGGCAGTGCGTGCCAAGGCCGAGCACGAACTCGCGTTGCGGCGCGCCGAGACACCCGCGCAGAAACGCCGCCGCTTCCAACGGCTAGTGGCCGAGCGCTCCTACATGAAAGAAGTCCCTGACGCGTTCAATTTCAAAATTCTGCGTACCGATAATCTGCCCACCGGACCAGCGTGGGTAATCCGCGCCACGCCGCGCCCGGGCTATCAAGCCAAGTCGCGCTACTCGCACATGTTTCCCTATATGGAGGGCACTCTGTGGGTCGATAAAAAGGACGTGCAATGGGTGAAAGCCGACGCCATCGCTACCAGTACAGTCACGTTTGGAGTGTTCATCGCGCGTCTGGCGAAAGGCTCGCACATCATCCTCGAGCAGCAGAAACTCCCGGACGGAGATTGGGTGCCGGCGAAAATGGAGGCGAGAGCATCCGCGCGCACGTTCGTCTTCTGGCTGCACAACTTCCGTGAGGACGTCACCTACACGAACTACCACCTGGGAAACGCCACCAGCGCCAGCCTGCGCGTCAGTAACTCGAAGTAAAATAACAGTAGTGCGCCAACTCCCCCTCGTCCTCGCAGTTTTACCCTGCCTTCTTTCGGCGCAGGACGCTCGCGACATCATTCGCCGCGCGGTGGATCTCGATCGCAAGAATCTGGAACAGGCGCGCAATTACACTTACGTGGAGCATCAGGAAACCCGCATCCTGGATTCCGCCGGGGCACTCAAGGAAAAGAATAGCCGGACTACGGATGTCATCTGGCTCGAAGGCTCGCCATACCGGCAACTGGTCGCCAAAGACGATAAGCCTCTGCCCTCCACCGACCAGCAAAAGGAAGACGCCAAGTTGCGCTCCGACAAGGAAATCCGCAGCCATGAAACCGCCGCGCAGCGCAATGAACGCCTCGCTGCCTGGGATCGCCGCCAGGCGCGAATGCATGAACCGCTCAGCGAAGCGCCCGACGCGTTCACCTTTAAACTCGCCGGCGAAGAAACTCTGAACGGCCGCGCCGCATGGGTGATCGACGCCGTTCCGGTGCCCGGCTACAAACCGAAGCACCAGTCCTCGCAATATCTGCCGCATGTGAAGGCGCGTCTCTGGATCGATAAATCCAACTACCAGTGGCTCAAGGCGGACGGCGAAACGCTGGACACCATCGCCTTCGGAGCCTTCCTGGTCCGCGTCGCCAAAGGCACGCACATCGTGATGGAACAGGCGCCCGTGGACGCGCAGGCGTGGATGCTAACGCGCGTCTCACTCCGCGGCTCTGTGCGCATCGCGCTCGTCAAGGTAATCCACGGCACGTTCGACTTCGCGTGGACCGATTTCAAGAGGGCCCCGGCCGAGCAGCACCAGGCCACCGCGGCGCAATAATGCGGCTGCTCACGGGGCCCGCGGGATCGGGCAAAACAGCATTCGTTCTGGACGCATTGCGGACTGCGTTGCGCGGCGGCAATGACCGCGTCCGTCTTCTGGTGCCCACCGCGACCATGGCGCGGCACCTGCAAAACCGCCTCGCGCGAGAAGGCTTCGTCCTGCGCCGCTCGCACGTCCAGACGCTCAACAAGTTCGTCGATACGTACGCCTCCGATCTCGCGCAGGTTCCGGATACCGTCCTGCATCTCATCGTCGAACAGGCCGTTCGCCGTGTAGGCCGGCCCGAATTCGCGGAGGTTGGCGGCCTGCACGGCTTCTGTGCTTCGCTTACGAAAGTGGTTCAGGAGTTTGCATCCGCCGGTTGCGACAGCACCCGGCTCGCCGGGCATCTCCCCCAGGCGCCCCTCGCCGCCCCTTTCCTTGCCGTCTATCGGGAAGTGGATCGAGACCTGGCGGCGCGCGGACTCGCGCTGCGCTCCACGCGTCTTTCCAGGGCCGCGGCGCGCATCGCCGCGGACGGCGTCGCCGGCATCGAGCACATCTGGATCGACGGCTTCCACGCCCTCCCCGATCCCGAACTCGAATTCATCTCCGCACTCGGCAAGCATGTGGACATCACAGTCACCGTCGCCGAGAACAATGCCACTGCGCCAACGCGCGCGCGTCTCCGCGAACGCGGTTTTCAGCAGGAACGCGCCGGCCTGGCGCGCTCCACGCCCGCGCTACAACTCGTCAAAGCGCCCGGTCTCGAACGCGAAGCCGAAGAGATCGCGCGCCAGGTGCTCGCGCAAGTCGCCGCAGGCAGACCGTTCCGCGAAATGGGCATCGTGGTCCGCTCCGCCGAATCCTACGTTCCGATCCTGCGGTCCACGCTGGAGCGTTTCGGCATCCCGGCCGGGTTCTACTTTGACGAGCCGCTCGATCGTCACCCGGCGGTTCGCTTCCTCTCCGGCATTCTCGATGCCATGCTCGGCGGCTGGGACCACGAACAGACGCTCGCGGCGGTCCTGCTCGCGCCTCGCTATGCCGATTCCGGCACCATGGATCGCTTCCACTTCACGGTGCGCGAGCAACTCCCGAACCAGGGACTAGGCGCGCTTGAAGCGCTGCTCCTCAATCATCCTTCGAACGAGCGGCTGCTCCACTTCCTGCAATCTCTCGCCGCGCTCGAGGAATGGCGGAATCTGGCGCTGTGTCCGGCAGACTGGGCCGGGCGCGTCCAGACACTGCGCGATTTGTTCCGCCCCGCGCGACCCGAATCGCCCATCTCGCACGAACTCGCCCTGGCCTTCCGCAGCCAAGCCGAAGTGCTTGACGAATTCCGCAAGGCGGTAGAGGAAGCGGCTCTCGCGCTCCCGGCGGCACAGAGCATCGAGCTCCCCGAATTCTGGCGCACCGTAAAAAGTGTTCTTCGCCTCAAGCCGCTGCGGCTCGAGGACGCGCGCCGCAACGTGGTCCACGTTATCAGCGCGCACGAGGCCCGCCAGTGGGCACTGCCCGTCGTCTTCATATGCGGAATGGTGGAAAAGCAGTTCCCCCGCTTTCACCAGCAGGACCCGTTCTTTCCCGATGCCGCGCGCTGCGCCCTCAACGCCGCGGGCATCCGCGTCCGCACCACTGCGGAATTCGAGATCGAAGAGCGCGCGCTTTTCGAAGCCGCTATCAGCCGCGCCGGCATTCTCACCGTCCTCACCTGCCCGGAATTCGACGCGCGCGGCGATCGCCTGCTCCCTTCGCTTTACCTCGAAGATCTGTTCCTGCCCGCCTCCGAGGCGCCCTCCGTTCGTCCCGCTCCACGACGCCCTCTGACGCTTGCCCAACCGGCGGCAATCGGCGCCCCCGCGGCACTCGAATACCTCGCCACCCGCAGCGCGAAGATCTCTCCGAGCGCGGTGGAAGCGTACCTCCAATGCGCGTTCCAGTATTTCGGACGCCAGACGCTCCGCCTTCGCCCCGCGCCCAAGCGCCCCCAGGAGCGTCTCGATTTCCTCACGGGCGGCATCGTCATCCATGAGGTTCTGCGCCAGTGGTGGCCGGATCGCTCGCAGAATATCGAGACGCTGCTCGATGCCGAGTTCCAGCGCATCGTCGCGGAGAAACATATTCCGCAGGCCTACCGCACTGAGCGCATGCGCAATGCCATGCTCGAGGACCTGCGCGCCTTCGCCGCCGATGATCAGTGGCCCGCCGGCTACACGTCGCGCACGGAGCTCGACTTCACCTTTCCGCTCGGGCCCATTGAAATTCGCGGCAAAATTGATCGACTCGATACCGCTCCCGATGGCCGCGCCTTCGTGATTGACTACAAATACTCCGCGGCCAAGACCACGAAATCAAAACGCACCAACGAAAACCTGGTGCAGGCGCCAATCTATCTCATGGCCGCCGAACGCTGCTTCGGCCTGCGCCCCGCCGGCATGTTTTACATCGGCCTCAAGCCCAAGCCCCTGTACGTGGGCTGGAGCGATCCGCCGCTGCTGGATTCCGAGCCGCTCCCCGAAGATTGGCTGCCCAAAGCCGAAGCGCTCGTCTTTGAGGTGGTTTCGCAGATCCGCGCCGGCCGCATCGAAGTGCTGCCTGCCGACCCCGGCAACTGCCGGTATTGCGATTTTCGCGACGCCTGCCGCGTGCGCACCGCCGAAGCGGACGTGGAAGTCGAAGGCGGCGCAGCGGCGGAGGGCGCATGAGCGAAACCAGGTTCACGCCCGAACAGCAGGCCGCGATCGACGTCTCCGGTCCGTTGCTCGATACCTGCGTCGTCGCCGGCCCCGGCTCCGGCAAGACCACCGTCCTCGTCGAGTACTTCCGGGGACTGGTCGCAGCGGGGATAGACCCGCAGCGCGTACTCGCGATCACGTTCACGGAAAAAGCCGCGGCCAACATGCGCAAGAAACTGGCGGCTGCGTTTCAGGAATCGCCGTCCACGCGTGCCAAACTCGAGCGCGCGTGGGTCTCTACCGTTCACGGATTTTGTGCGCGCCTGCTGAAGGAAAACGCGGTTTTCGCGGGCGTCGATCCGGAATTCTATGTCGCCGGCGAGCGCGAATCCTGGCGGCGCCAGCAGGAGTGCATGGATGAGGCGATGGACAGCCTCTTTCAGGAGCGTCCCGCCGGAGTTCGCGCGCTGGTGCGCGCCCTTTCGTCCATCGATTTCGAAACAGCGGTGCTCAACGCGTATGATGCCATGCGCGGAGCCGGTGTAAGGATTACGGATCTCGATCGCTACCCCGTGCCTGCGGGCGTCACGCTCGGCGATATCGCCGCGACGTCGCGCGCCATCAAGGCCGAGCCCGTCACCGATTGGAAGCTGCCGCAGCGCCAGGAATTGAGTGACGCCCTGGAATCCGCCGAACGCATCGTGAGCGCCCGCACGCCGCTTGAGGCGCTGCACGCCGTCGCCGCGTTCACCTGCAATCTGAGAAGCTGCAAGCGAAATACCGGCGCATACAACCTGCTCAAGCACCTCAAGGACGAGCAGCTCAAGAGCCTCGAATACACGCTCGTGACCGGGCACTTTCAGCGCGAGCGCGAACTGCTGATCGAGATTCTCCGCCGGTTCGACGCTGCATATCGCACTCGCAAGACTGCCGCCGGCGCGCTCGACTTCGCCGATCTTGAAGAGTTCGCCGTCCGCCTGCTGGAAAGCCGGGCGGATGTTCGCGAGCGCATCCGCGCGCAATTCGACCGCATTCTGATGGACGAATTCCAGGACACGAACGGACAACAGTCGCGCCTTCTCGAGCTCGTGCGGCCGCCGGATGCTTTCTATGCGGTCGGCGATATCAACCAGTCCATCTTCGGCTTCCGTCATGCCGACCCGAGCGGCTTCGACCAGTACCGCCAGACCGTGCAGGCCACCGGACGGCGCGTGGTCCCGCTCACCGCGAATTTCCGCAGCCGCGCGCAGATTTTGAGCGCCGTCGAAACCGTCCTCGATGGGCAGCCCGGCATTGAGCCGCGCCGCCTGGTGCCCGGCCGCGAATTCGAAAGCAGCCGCAATCTCTGTGTGGACGTGATGGCGCTCCCCGAGCCTGAGCTCGAAGCGCAGTGGGTCGCGCGGCGGATCGCCGAATTCAGCGGGGAGTTCGAGCTGCGTGAAATCGCGGTCCTGGTGCGCAACACCGAGGTGCTCGGCGATTTCACCACGGCTTTCGATGCGGCCGCTATCCCTTACGTCGTGAACCGCGGCAAAGGCTTCTATGAATCGCGCGAAGTGAATGACCTGGTCCATCTGCTGCGCGTCATCGCCAACCCGCGCGATGAAATCTCGCTGGCGACTGTGTTGCGCTCGCCGCTCGTCTGCGCCGGCGATGAAGCCCTGCTTGCGCTGCGTGTCGTCTCGCCTTCGGGTAATATGGGCGGCGCTTTCATGCGGCTCAGCTCCGAAATGGCGGCGTCTTTCCACGCTGCCGATTGGGACAAGCTCACGCGTTTTCGCAAGCGCCTCGGCGAGTGGCGCATTCGCCGCGAGTACTGTTCGTTCGATCGCCTTCTGCTCGCCGCCATGGACGATTGCGGTTACCAGCCGGAAAACGGCGCGCGCGGCGCCGCCAATATCGATAAGTTCCTTTCGCATGCCCGCGAAGCCTCCGCCCGCATGTCGCTGGACGAGTTCATCGCCGAACTCGCCTTGCTGAGGGCGACCAATCCGCGCGAGCCCGATGCTCCGCCCGAAGATGCGGCCAACGCGGTGCAGATTATGACTGTGCATTCGGCGAAAGGCCTCGAATTTCCGGTGGTGTTTGTCGCCGCCATGCACAAGGGCGTGGAAAGCAATCCCCCGGTGGTCGCGTTCTCGCGGCATTTCGGTCTGGGCGCCCGCTGGCGGAGCCCCGCTGTTCGCAAAGATAAAGACGATCTCTACCAGCACGCATTGCGCGGCGAATGGAAAAAGCGCGAGACCGAGGAGAGCAATCGTCTACTGTACGTAGCGATGACGCGCGCCGAGCAGCACCTGGTTCTTAGCTACGCCGGCAAGCCCGCGGAGTGGGCCAAGACTCTTGTGGAGAGTCTCGATTTCGACCCCGCCGCGGAACGCGAGCAGGTCCTCACACGACACGCGCCCGATGGCGCGGAGTGGGATTTCCGCCTGCTGGTTACGGCGAAGCCGCCTGATCTGTTGACGGTGCGCGCGGAAACCGCTGTCACCGCTTCCGCCACGCTGCTGCCCGCGCCGCCGACCACCGGGCAGCAGGACACGAACGCCACGGTTACGGACCTCCGCCTCTTTTCCAAGTGCCCGCGCGAATACTTTCTGGGGCAGTACCTGGGCTTCCAAGGCCGGAAACAGAAACCCGCGGAGTCCGCCGGCCTATCGGCGGCCGAGCTGGGGACGCAGGTTCACGCGCTCCTGGCCGGCACGCCGGTTCCGGAGCCGGATGCCGAAGCCGTGCGCCTCGCCGGCGTCTTCCGCAGCAGTCCGCTCGCCCGCCGGGTCGAAGCGGCGGCGCGGGTCGAGCGCGAATACGATTTTCTGATTGCGCTGGAAGGCATCGTGGTTCAAGGTCAGATCGATTTGTGGTTTGAAGAGAATGGGGAGATTGAGATCGTCGATTACAAGACCGACGCCGTCAGCGCGACCGAGGCCCACAAGAGAGCCGCGGATTACGCCCTGCAACTGCGCTTGTACGCGATCGCGATCGAGAAGGCGACGGCTCGTGCGCCGCGCCGCGCATGGCTGCACTTCCTTCGCCCGAATGCCCTGGTGGAAGTAAGCCTCGCGCCGTCGCTGATCGACGCCCCCGAAGACGTCATCCGCGACTTCCAGGAAGCGCAATCGAATCTCGATTTCCCCTTGATCGAAGGTTCGCACTGCCACCGCTGCGCGTATTACCAGGATCTCTGCCCGGCCCCCTTGCCCAAAGGGTAAAGGATGCTCGTAAGATCATTTACCGCTTCCTGACGGGGTCGTGAAAAAAATCGAATTGCCTTTTTGCCGCATTCAAACGCACTCGCATTCCCGGCACCTTTTACCGCTCCCTTACGGTCACGGCTCCGTATGTGATTCATTCTGCTAACGGAGCCGTGACCGTAAGGGAGGGGTAAAAGGTGCATCGAAAGGCGAATGGAGTGCGACGAGAACGGCAGCCGGATTTCTTCACAAACCCGTCAGGGAGCGGTAAAAGGTGTATCGAAAGGCGAATGGAGTGCGACGAGAACGGCAGCCGGATTTCTTCACAAACCCGTCAGGGAGCGGTAAAAGGTGTTGTATCGAAAGGCGAATGGAGTGCGACGAGAACGGCAGCCGGATTTCTTCACAAACCCGTCAGGGAGCGGTAAAAGGTGCATCGAAAGTCGAATGGAGTGCGACGAGAACGACAGCCGGTTTTTTTCGCAAGCCCGTGATGAAGCGGTAAAAGGTGCATCGAAAGGCGAATGGAGTGCGACGAGAACGACAGCCGGTTTTTTTTTCGCAAGCCCGTGAGGGAGCGGTAAAAGGTGCATCGAAAGGCGAATGGAGCGCGACGAGAACGGCAGCCGGATTTCTTCACCAGCTCGTGAGGGAGCGGTAAAACGTGCCGTATTTACCGCCGGATCGCAGCCTTCTTCACCACACCCGGCTTAGCGAACAACTGCTGGAACTGGGCCTCGGGCAGCGACAACGAGATATTTACCGAATTTCCGCTCGCCGTCACCGTCAGATTCTTGAGCGCCGCCAAGCCCTCGGCATTCTTGCCCGACTGCTGCTGCATTTGCGCCATGTTCACCATCAGTTGCAACAGCCCGGCCATCGCGGTCGCGTTCTGAGCCGTATCCGTCTGGGCCTGCGCGTTGAATTGAATCGTGCTGCCGAACTTCACGCCGCCGCTCGCCGATTGAATCTGCTGCAGAACGTTCGCCGCGGCATTCGAGGGAAGGCCAGGGAGCGTTGTCCCCTTCTTCTCCAGAGTCGCCGGGGGCACCGTGCTGAGGAACCATGCATCGTCTGCCGTGCTCAGCTGATTGATCTGCGTGACCACATTCCCGGGAAGCGCCGGAGCGTTGCCCTGCCGGTCGATCGCGCCCTTCACACCCGCGATATCCCCAGCGACGGCGATGCTTGACCCGAGAAACGCGAACCCATGCTCGTGAGTCGGGTCTTCCAGAATCGTGACTCCCTTATATGTCTCACTCGCGGCGCCGACCTGGGAAGCCGCCGCCGTAAGCGCGCCCACGTTGAACGTGCCGGAAGCCAGCGCCAGGCCCGTCTTCGGCACACCGTTGCTGCACACCAGGACTTCATTCAAGTCCTGCCGGGGATCGAAGCCGATCGCTGCCGTGGCCTGCGTGAACCCGCCATTCGCCGTGATCTGTGTAATCACGTACTTTCCGAACGGCGACGCCTTGGCCGTCAGCACGTTCACGTCGGCGATCGCGACGGCATCGCCTGGCGCAAGGCTCAAAAGCTGAGGATCCACGGCCGGCATCACGCCGCAGAATGCCGTCAACATAGCAGCGCTGGTAAGAAATCTTGAAGTCATAACCATCCGACGAAGCCCTTTCACCTTTATTAACGCGCCTTTCCACCGGAATGTTCCGCCACCCGCCGTCCGATGGGCACCTGGTCCACGATTTCGATGCCAAACCCCTCCAGCGCCACAATCTTGCGCGGGTGATTGGTCAGCAGCCGGATCGTGTGCAGCCCCAGGTCGCTCAGGATCTGGGCGCCGATCCCGTGCTCGTGCTGCAATTGCCGCTGGCCGGCCTCGCCCTGATAGTGCATGAACTCGCGTTCGTGCGACACCAGGCGCGCATCCCCGCGGCCGCCATTCTCCACGCGGAAACCCGGCCCGCTTTCGTGCAGGTACACCAGCACGCCCATTCCTTCTTCCGCGATCGCGCGCAGCGAACCGCGCACGAGGTCTCCACAATTGCAGGCCGTCGACCCGAACACATCGCCGAACGCGCAGCGCGAATGCATGCGCACCAGCACGCGTTCCTGCCCGGACACTTCGCCGCGCACCAGCGCCAGATGATACTCCGGGTCCAGGTCGCTCTTATACGCGATGGTCCGGAATTCGCCGAATTCGGTTTCGATGCAGCCCGTTGCGGCGCGCTGCACGAAGCGCTCCGTCTTCATGCGGTAGCGGATCAACTCCGCCACCGAGATCATTTTCAGGTTGTGCCGCGCGCAGTACTCGCGCAGTTGCGGCACCCGCGCCATGGTGCCGTCCTCATTCATGATTTCGCAGATCACGCCGGCCGGCGGGAGCCCGGCCATGCGGGCGAGATCCACGCTTGCCTCGGTCTGCCCGGCGCGCACCAGCACGCCCCCGTCGCGCGCGCAGCGGAAACACATGCCCCGGGCGGGCGAGATCTCCCGGACGGCACTCCGGGTCTAACGCTTTCAAAATCGTGTTGGTTCGGTCGGCGGCCGAAATCCCCGTCGTTACGCCCTCGCGAGCGTCAATCGATTCGCAAAACGCGGTGCCGAAGTTGGATGTGTTCTGCGCCGTCATCAGCGGCAACCGAAGATAATCGCAGCGCTCGGGAGTCAGCGTCAGGCAGATGAGGCCGCGCCCGTGCGTGGCCATGAAGTTGATGATCTCCGGGGTTACTTTCTCCGCGGCGATCGTCAAATCGCCTTCATTCTCCCGGTCCTCATCGTCCACCACGACAAGCATGCGGCCGGCGCGAATCTCCTCTACCGCCTCCGGAACCGTAATAAACGACATATACATCCATTGTAGCGGCGAGGCCGGCTATTCCCACTCGATCGTGCCCGGAGGCTTATGCGTCAGATCGTAGAACACGCCCGCGATACCGGGTTCCGCCAGCAGCGCCCGCTGCATTGCTTCGAGCAACTCCGGCGGCATGGTCACCGATTGCGCGGTCATGCCGTCCACCGAATCCACCGGCCGCAGCACCACCGAATCCGGAGCCTCCGCCGACCCCAGCGGAATCAGGATCACCGGGAACTGCCACACCTTCCGATCGTAATCCGCATCGTGCGACATCCGCCGCACAATCGCATCCGCGCGACGCAACCGCTCGATCCGTTCGCCCGTCAGCGAACAAGCCCGCACCTGCAATTGAAGGAGCGGCTCGCGTGTCGCGACCGCCGTGATTACGCGATTGACGTTGATCAGCGAATTCACCAGCTCCGTCGCGCGCCCGTGATCCAGAGAATCGATGGCGAGCACGGGAGCGTAGCTGCGCGAATCCCCCTGCACGCCTACCGAGTTCACCGGAATTACGATGCCGTCGTCCGTCTGCCTCACCGGAGCATCGAACTCGCTGCACAAGCACCGTATGGCGAGCCCCGGACCCGGGAACGGATGCCGCTCCAGCAACTCCGCGGGAAGCCCGAGCGCCAGACCCGCCTCGCGCACTTCATCCTTGTAAAAAGACTTCAGCGGCTCCACAATGCGCCCGCACTCGATCAGTTTCTGGATGCCCGCCACGCGATTGTGATGCGTCTTGATCAGCGACGCCTTGGCCGTTCCACCCGATTCGATCGTATCCGGATAAATCGTGCCCTGGCCCAGGATCCACTGCTCGTCCATCAGGTGCCGGGATTCCACGATCCGCTCCTGCACCCGCACGAACTCTTCGCCGATAATGTGGCGCTTCTGTTCCGGATCGGTGACGCCGGCCAGCGCTCCCAGGAATTGATCCGCCGCGTGTTCCACCGTTACATTCGGAAACTTGCCTACGAAGCCGGTCTCACCTTCGCGCATCAGCCCCGTATCGACATAGACGCCGCGCACGCGGTCCGCACCCAGCGCGAGCGTGCACAGCGCAAAGGCGACGCTCGAATCCACACCGCCGGAAACGAAGAAGAACACGTTGCGCGAGCCCGCGCAATCGCGAATCTCGCGTTGAATCTCCGGCAGCCGCTCGCGGGCGTCCCAGTCCTTCCTGCACTCGCAAACGCGGAACACGAAGTTCGTCAGGTAATCGCGGCCGCGCGCTGTGTGCGCTACCTCGGGATGGAATTGCAGTCCGTACAACTTCTTCTCGGGAGCCGCTATCGCCGCGACGGCGCATGTGCTCGTGCGGCCCGCGACGGCGAACCCCGGCGGCACTGCGTCCACCGTGTCGCGATGGCTCATCCAGATCTGCTGCTGCCCCGCAAGTCCGGCGAACAGCGGATCGCTGCGCTCGTCCAGGTGGAGAGTCGCCAACCCGTACTCGCCTTTTTCGCCACGGCGAACGTCGCCGCCCAGAATATGAGCCATCAATTGCTGGCCGTAGCAAATCCCCAGCACCGGCACATGCAGGTCAAACAATGCCGGGTCCACCGTAGGACTGCCTGCGTCATAAACGCTGCTGGGGCCGCCCGAAATGATCACTCCGCGAGCGCCCGCAAGCTCAGACGCGGCAGTCTCGCTCGCACGCACCTCGGCGTAGACACCAAGGTCGCGCACTTTGCGGGTGATGAGGTGGCAATACTGGCCGCCCGCGTCCAAGACAATGATCTGTGGATTGGGATTCAAACCCTAATTGTAAGGTACCGGCAGGAGCGCGGCTGTTACCGCACCCGTTCCGCCATTACTTTGTGCGCGCGATCCAGCAGCGCCTCGGCTTTGGGCATCGCCGCCACGGCCGCCGTTACTTCGGGATCCGTCGCCTCGAAAATGCGATTGCTCTCGTCGACGTTCACGCCCGAGATGTACATTTCCTTGGCGAGATACCGCTTGATCCACTCATTGTCCTTCTGGAAATCCGAATCCTCGAATTTGTACCCGTTGCTGTGCAGGTAATCGCGTAACTGCTTCAACATCGCGTCATCCGGCATCCAGCCGGACGTGAACTGCTGATCCGGATGCGCCGCGAAATACTGCCGCGAAAAATCGAACAGCCCCTTGCGATACAGTTGCACTTCGAGGGAATCGAACGGCGTGGGCTTAAACGTCTCGTCCGGCGTGATTCCACCGCCGCCGTACACTTTGCGCCCGCTATCCGTCGTTTTGACGTCCTTCATATCGTTGTGCGCGCCGTCTTTGTGCGAGTAATAGTCGTAGAACGAGATGTGGCTATAGTCGCGCTGAATCAGACGGCCGCTGGGCGTGTAAAAATGCGCCGTAGTCAGCGCCAGTGCCGTCTCGTCGGGCAGTGGAATCACCGTCTGCACGAGGCCCTTGCCGAAGGTGGTCTCCCCCAGAATCCAACCGCGATCATGGTCCTGAAGCGCACCCGACACAATTTCCGCGGCCGATGCCGAAGATTGGTTCACCACCACCACAATCGGGTAATCGTGCCCATGATTCCCGTGCGCGGCGCGATACACCCGCTCCGGCGACGACCGCCCGTGCTGCGACACCACCACCTGGCCGCGCCGCAGAAAGTGATCGCACACCGCAACCGCTTCCGTCAGCAGCCCGCCCGGATTCCCGCGGAGATCAAGCACCAGGCCTTTGACCCGGTCCTCGCCCAAATTTCGCAGGGTGTCCTCGAGTTCGTGACTCGTAGTCTCGCCGAAGCTCGCGATCTTGACATAGGCATACCCCGGCTTAATCCAGAATCCCGTCACCGTCGGACGGTTAATGTCCTGCCGGATCACGGTGAAGCTCAGATAATCCTTTGCGCCTTCCCGCGACACGGTAATCTTCACCTTGCTGTTGCGCGGTCCCTTCAGCATGTCCGCGACTTCCGTAGTGGTCAGGCCCTGCGTCGATTTGTCATTGACGAAAGAAATGACGTCGCCCGGACGGATGCCCGCACGGTAAGCCGGCGACCCCGGAAACGGCCACATCACCACCGTCTGATCGTTGCGCGGTGTCACCTGCATCCCGACCCCGGAATAATGCCCTTCCTGGTCTTCGCGCAGCAGTTTATACGCTTTCGGGTCGAAGAAGGTCGAATGCGGATCCAGAGTTCGCAACATGCCTGGAATCGCGCCATCGTAAATGGCTTTGTCCGGCGTCGGCACGGTGGCGGCGTTGGCCTCCACTAGCGAGTACACGTTCGCAAACGCACGAATATCCTGGCCTACGCTGTTCTGGGCGTGCACCTGGCCGCCGAGCACTCCAGCCAAACCCGCGCACGCCAGCAGAATAGCCGGCAAAATCCAACCCGATAGTGCTTTTTTCCGGACCATCCGGCAATTCCCTCTTATCCGTTAGATGCCTGCCGCGCGATTCCGGCTACGCCGCTCCGCCCGCGCCCCGCTCGCGATGAATCGCGTCCAACACTCCGTTGACGAACTGCACACTCTCTTCGTTAGAAAACTTACGCGCCAGCTCCAGCGCTTCGTCGATCGTGACCGCGGCCGGCGTTCCCCCACGCGTCAACTCGTACACGGCCAGGCGGAGAATGTTCCGATCCACCGCGGGCATGCGCTCCACGCGCCAGTGTTCGGCGTGCCTGGTGATCAACGCGTCCACATCCTCGATGTGTCCCACTGTCCCGCGAACCAGATCCGCGACAAACTCATCGCGCTCGGGCTTCTCCTCCGAATACAGGGTGTCGTAGTACGCGTTGATAGCGTCGTCCACCGGCTGATGGCGCGCGTCCCACAAAAACAAAATCTGCAACGCCCTCTGCCTGCTCCGTGTGCGTGATGCCATTACGTAGCCTGGCGAAGAGACCGCATCAGGTTCGCCATCTCCACTGCCGTCATGGCGGCGTCAAAACCCTTGTTGCCGCCCTTGGCGCCTGCACGGTCGATCGCTTGCTCCAGTGTATTGGTAGTCAGCACGCCGAAGGCCACGGGAACGCCCGTTTCAACGGATACGTGCGCAACTCCTTTGGCCGCTTCCGATGCCACGTAGTCGAAGTGCGGCGTTTCGCCGCGAATCACCGCGCTCAAGCAGATGATTGCGTCATACCGATGCTGCCGCGCCACTTCGCCTGCCGCCAGCGGAACCTCCCACGAACCCGGAACCTTCACCACATCCACCATCGCCGGGTCTGCGCCCGTGCGCGTCAATGCGTCCATCGCTCCGGCGAGCAGCCGTTCCGTGATGAAGCTATTGAAGCGGCTCACCACAATTGCAAAGCGCAGCCCCTCGGCTGAAAGCTTGCCTTCAAATACGTTTGCCATGTTTCACTTTCCCGCGAATGCCGGACGCCGTTTCTCCAGAAACGCGCGCGTCCCCTCGCGACGGTCTTCGCTCGCCGCGCTCACGCCGAAGGCCGCTGCTTCAAAGCGCAGCCCTTCGTCGAGTCCGCAATCGAGGCCCACGTCCACCGCTTCCATCGTCAGGTTCAATGCCAGTGGCGCGTTCGCCAGAACCTTTTCGAGCCATGCGCGGCAGTGCGCCAGCAACTCGCTCTGCGGCACGACGCCGTTCACCAGCCCTATGCGATGCGCTTCGGCGGCGCCGATCGCTTCACCGGAAAGCAGCAGCTCCAGCGCGCGCCCGCGACCCACCAGCCGGGGAAGCCGCTGCGTGCCGCCGTATCCAGGGATAATCCCCAGCTTCACTTCGGGCTGCCCGACCTTCGCGTTCTCACTGGCGAAGCGGACCGTGCAGGACATCGCCAGTTCCAGACCGCCGCCCAAAGCATAGCCGTTCACCGCCGCCACGACGGGCTTGCCGCAAGTCTCGATCTTTCGGAACACGCGCTGGCCGCGCAGGGCAAACTCGCGAGCTTCCACGGCGCTCAGCGCAGCCAGTTCATTGATGTCCGCGCCTGCGACGAATGCCTTTTCTCCCGCGCCCGTCAGGATGGCCGCGCGAATTTCCGGATCGCCCGAAATGCGCGCAAACGCTTCGTCGAGATCTTCCACTACCGCGCCCGAAAGTGCATTCAGCTTTTCGGGCCGGTTGACCGTCACCAGCGCAACGCCAGCCGCTTCGACGTCAAATAGGAGATGGCGCAACGACATGCACCGATCAGTGTATCATCGCGCAACCATGCAACCGCTTGCGAGGCTAACGAAACATCATCATGGGCGTCCATACCGCATGACCTCTCTACCGCGCTTGGCTGCTGCGGGGATGCTTCTTGCGGGGATGTGTACTGCTCAGACATTCGAGGCGGTATCCATTAAACCTGCTGCCAGCGGCCTTCGCGGCTATTCAGTAATGTTTCCCTGAGAATGTTAATCGCCGCCGCTTATCGCGTCTACCAATTTCAGGTCTCCGGAAGCCCTAAGTGGATTGACGATGACCGCTTCGATATAGAGGCGAAGGCCGCTGCCGGTGTTTCTCCTTGAACTCGGGAAGAACGGTTCCAAGCTTCAGCCTTCGGGCGACGAAACACCTGACCGACACCTTATCGCAACTCCTCGGCCGACCCGTTCTCGACCGTACCAGCCTCACCGGCGTGTTCGATTACAAAGTCGAATGGAGCCCCGACGAAGTGCAGATTGCCAGTAACGAGGCCAAGTCGGCACCCGATGGACCGTGGCCCGGCCTAACATCCGCGCTGCAGGAGCAGTTGGGTCTGCGCCTGCGATCGGCGAAAGAACCGGTCGAGAACATAGTTATAGAAAAGGCAGAAAAGCCGACCGCCAACTGACGGGGCCGACTTCGACGCACTCGAATCGCCGGCACCTTTTGCCGCTCCCTCACGGTCACGGCTCCGTATGTAGTTGATGCTGCTAACGGAGCCGCGACCGTTAGGAAGCGGTAAAAGGTGTATCGAAAGGCGAATGGAGCGCGACGAGAATAGCAGCCGGGTTTTTCGCAGCCCCGTTAGGAAGCGGTAAAAGGTGTATCGAAAGGCGAATGGAGAGCGACGAGAATAGCAGCCGGGTTTTTCGCAGCCGCGTGAGGAAGCGGTAAAAGGTGTATCGAAAGGCGAATGGAGAGCGACGAGAATAGCAGCCGGGTTTTTCGCAGCCCCGTGAGGGAGCGGTGAAAGGTGTATCGAAAGGCGAATGGAGCGCGACGAGAATAGCAGCCGGGTTTTTCGCAGCCCCGTTAGGAAGCGGTAAAAGGTGTATCGAAAGGCGAATGGAGCGCGACGAGAATAGCAGCCGGGTTTTTCGCAGCCCCGTGAGGAAGCGGTAAAAGGTGTATCGAAAGGCGAATGGAGCGCGACGAGAATAGCAGCCGGGTTTTTCGCAGCCGCGTGAGGGAGCGGTAAAAGGTGTACCGAAGGGCGAATGGAGCGCCATTCGGCTCAGACCATCGAACCAACCTTCTTCCGCACGTCCTCCAAGAACTTCTGTACGAACCCCGCCGCGTATTCCGCCGGCGACAAGCCCGGATTCTCGATCAGCGGAGTCAAATCCATCGCGAAGTTCAGCGCGCTCTCCTGATCCGTACCGTGCGATGCGAAGTACGTCGCGTGGGCCAGACGCCGCCCGGCCGTCGCCAGATCGTACCGCTTCCCGCCGGTCACCTGTGAATCGAAAACGCCCACCAGCGCTGCCGCGATGTTGGATCGCGCAGAGACCGGCAGTGCCTGCTTGTCTTCATCCGGCAGCCAGTCCAGGTCGCGCCACACTTCGCAGCCGTACACCTTCTTCGGCTTCGTTTCCGCGGCCACCGCGCGCAGCGCCGCGATGGAGCGCAGCACCACGCCGATATGCGTGTCGTGTTTGTCCGCCAGATTATGCAGATAAACGTATTCCGGCCGCGCCGCTCTCAACACCGCCGCGAGATCCTGCACCACCACCGTGTCCTTCGGGTTCTTCACCTGCCCGCTGGTGAAGCCGAGCTGGAGCTGGCACGCATAATCGCCCACGTAGGCGGCCTTGCGCTGCTCAATCAGCCGGACCTTCTGCATCTCCGCGTCCGTGTAATCGCCGTAGATGCCGGACCGCGGACTGCCCGCGCCGTTCGTCACCACCACGCCGGTGAACCACTTGTCCTTCAGCCCGAAGCACTCGGCGATGCCGTGGTACGCCATGATCTCGATATCGTCCTGATGCGCCGCGATGCACAGGTGAGTGGTACGCGCAAGCGCAGCGTCCGCGGGCGTTCCATCGGGAACGAAAAAGTCCGCGGTCGAATTATGAAACTGCATTCGTCTTCTCCTGAACCTGAATTGCGGGCAGGCTGGCGGCTGCAATCGCCTGACCATGCCGCTTCTCTTTCTCGCCGGGGATATGGAACCGGATCCGTTCGGCGATCTCCGGGAACTCTTCCTTGAGCACCCGTCCGGCCGTGTCCAGAATCAGATCGCCGCCCTCGCCGGTCAGCACGCGACCCAACACCAGCAGGTTGCGCACTTCATAAAAATCCGTGTAGTGCGCGATGTTGTAGCCGAAATACACGCCGATGGTCTCATAGATCCGGCGCGCGCGCGCATCGCCGCCGGCCATCAATTCCTGCACCTGTTCCAGCTTAACGGGCAGCGGCATTTCTTTCGGCAACTCGATCCCCGCGGGAGCCAGCAGCCTTCCCACCGCCTGCTGGGAGAAGTACTGCGCGCCGACTCCCGGATCGCCCGACCACTCATCCGCCGGAGCATCTTCGCGATAATCCACCGGCACGAAAGCGAGTTCGTTCAGCCAACTCGTGATCGCGCCCTTCGGCGTCACATAGCCAGCCGCCAGGCTGCTGCCCATCGCGACGCCGAGCACAGCGCCATCGTTCAACGCCATGGACCCGGCCAGCGCAGTCACTTCCCCATCGTTCACCACATCGAACGGAATGCCGCCCCACTTCTTCTGCAGGTCGAAAAACAGCCGCGTGACGCGCGCATCGAAGACACTTCGCGGCACGGAGCGGTACAGCGACCCCACCCGCACCTCGTTATTCACGTACACGCCGGCCGCGCTCCCGCCGATGGCATCCACGCGAGGCAATTTCTCCGCCGCGCGCCGGAGCGAATCGTCGATGCCGTCGAAGTGGTACTGGGGATCGCTCTGTGCGGCGGGATTCCAAGGCACTTCGTCGCTGAAAATGACCTCTCCGTTGGCAACAGCCGCGCACTTGCGATCGCTCGCGCCGAGATCGAAGCCGATGCGATAGCCATCCAGATGCCGGCCCAGCGGAGCGGCCGTCTCGCGCTCGTCCGGCACTGCGTCGTAGTCCGTATGCTCAATCTCCATGGGCCGGCCGTAAACGCGCTCGCCCATGAACTCGTAATCGAATGCGCGCGCTCCGCCGGGTGCGTACGTTTTCCAAAGGTATTCCGCCAGCGCCGCGTCGCCGCCGATGGTGATCCGGTATCCGCCCTTCTGCCACAGCAAAAACTTCAGCAGACGGTCGATGTACCGCTCGTCGAGAGCGGAGCCTGCGCCAGTCTCGCCGCGGAATACGGAAACCGAGCCATCACTTCGCTCCAGAGCGATGGCCAGTTTCCGCGGATGGCCGCCAACCGCTACAGCCTGCCGGTAGGCGCGATTCCACAGGGCGGCCGGCACGAATTCGGGGTCCAACACGGGGCGAAACTTCGGCGAGACAGTCACCATTCCGGTGTAACACTATTCACCGGTGCGGTGTCCAGTTCGCAACGGTTACGCGACGTTCGTAACCGCAAGTTGATCAATTCTCTGAAAGCTTTACCGCACTTTCCGCGAAGATGACGTCTGCCAGGCGCTAGCCGCGCTCCGCGCCACCCGACAGGAAGATTTCTGTCGGTACGTCACGCCTCCGGCATTCTGTCCGGCGCGCATTCGTTTTACCATACAACTTTATGTGGCTTGGAATCGATATTGGCACCGGGAGCTCGCGCGCTCTGCTGGTGGATCACAGAGGCGCCGTCCGCGCCGCCTGCAGCGCCGCTCACGAGGACATACAAATGGAGCGCCCGCTCTGGGCCGAGCAGCGGCCCGAAAACTGGTGGGACGCCGCCCTGCAAGCCGTTCGCGGCGCGCTCGCGCAAGCCGGTATCCCGGGGAGCGAGGTGAAGGCGGTCGGACTCTCCGGCCAGATGCACGGGCTCGTGCTGCTGGATGCGGCCAACCAGGTCATCCGCCCCTCCCTGATCTGGTGCGACCAGCGTTCGCAAGCGCAAGTCGATGCCGTAAACCAGAAGGTCGGCCGTGAGGGCGTGCTACGCTGCATCGCCAACCCGGTGCTCACCGGCTTCACGCTGCCCAAACTGCTGTGGGTCCGCGACAACGAGCCCAAGAATTACGAGCGCGTCCGCAAAATGCTGCTGCCGAAAGATTACGTGCGCTTCCGGCTCACCGGTGAGTTCGCCACCGAAGTTTCGGACGCTTCGGGCACCGCGGTCTTTGATGTGGTGAACCGCCGCTGGTCCTTCGAGATGATGGACGCGCTTGGTCTCGATCGCTCCTTTCTCCCGCGCTGCTACGAATCCGTGGAAGTCACTGGCGTCATCAGCGCCGAAGCGGCGGCGCTTACCGGACTCGCTGCCGGGACGCCGGTAGTGGGCGGGGGCGGCGATCAGGCTGCCAGCGCCGTCGGGAACGGCATCGTCGAGCCTGGAATCGTCTCGTGCACGCTCGGCACCTCCGGCGTTGTTTTCGCGCACATGGAGCAGGTGGCTTACGACCCCGCCGGCCGCGTCCACACCTTCTGCCACGCTGTTCGCGACAAGTGGCACGTCATGGGCGTTACGCAGGGCGCCGGCCTCAGCTTTCAATGGTTCCGCAACCAGTTGGCGCCCGGCGCGAATTACGATGCGCTCACTGCCGAAGCTGCACAATCGCCCGCCGGGGCGCACGGCCTCTTCTGGCTGCCCTACCTGATGGGGGAACGCACTCCGCATCTCGATGCGTACGCTCGCGGCGGCTGGATCGGGCTCACCGCCAGTCACCGGCGCGCCGACCTCATCCGCTCCGTCCTCGAGGGCGTCTCCTACAGCCAGCAGGATTGCCTGGAGATCATCGAGAGCCTCGGAGTTGCGGTGCGAAGCGTCCGGGCGTCGGGCGGCGGCGCGCAAAGTCCGTTCTGGCGGCAAATGCTCGCCTCTATCTTCGATAAACCCGTGGTCACACTGGAAAGCCAGGAAGGCTCGGCGTACGGAGCGGCGCTGCTGGCGCTCGCCGGCACGGGTGAGTACGCCAGCGTACCGGAAGTCTGCCGGGCGGCGATCCGCGAAACGGCCACGGTAGCGCCTGTCCCCTCCGATGCGGCATTCTACAAGAGGGGTCACCGCCTGTATCAGTCGCTCTATCCGGCGCTACAGCCGGCGTATCGGGCGATTGCGGCGCTGTAATTTCGATGCTGCACATCACCAACGGCTCGTCCGTTTCGCTCGCCGATTCCGGACTCGGCGGCGACATCGTGTTTTGGGTGGACACGCTTTACGAAGGCCCCGTTCCCGCGGGCCTCACTCACGGTGAATTGACGCGGCTGCGCGACACGTATTTCTCGGGGCACCTGCTGGCGCAGCGCGATGCCGCCATCGCAGCCAGCCTGTCGAGCGACGAAATCGCGCTCTGGTTTGAGCACGACCTCTACGATCAGCTTCAGCTCATCCAGATTCTCGACCGGCTCGCGGCGCGCGGACCTTCGGGCGTGAGCCTCATCGCGATCCAAGACTACCTCGGTCGGCTCACGGGCGAAGAACTCGCCGCGCTCTGGCCTGCGCGCCGGCCGGTGAGCGTGGCTGCCCTGCAACTCGCGTCTGCCGCCTGGGCAGCGTTCCGCTCGCCCGACCCTGCCGCGATCGAAGGTCTTCTGCGAAGCGATTGCAGCGCGTTGCCGTTCCTTGCTGCCGCCCTCGAGCGGTATCTGCAGCAGTTTCCGTGGACGGACAATGGCCTCAACCGCACCGAGCGCCAGATCCTGTCCCTGATCGATGTCGGCCATCGGACGTTCCACGCGTTGTTCCGCGCGGATCAGCAAAGGGAGCCCTGGATTTTTATGGGGGACACGTCCTACCGTTACTACCTGACGGGAATCACCACATGTCCCCACCCTTTGGTGGAAGAAATCGGCGGCAAGTACCGCGTGACGCAGACGGGGCGCGAAGTGCAGTCCGGGCGCGCCGACCACATCCGCCTCAACGGCATCAATCGCTGGCTCGGCGGTGTGCACCTCGAAGGTTCCGAAGCGCGCTGGCGCTGGAGCGAGGCGAAGCGCCGGCTCATCCCCCATTAAATTCGCTCAAATTTCGGGAACCGCGCGCCGTTCTGGTGGCAATATCGTCGTACAGCAATGGCGCGGGCCGTAAACATCCCGGAAGCTCTCGAAGCCGCGGCTGCCATGCCCCAAAGCGCGTTTGAGCAGGATGAGCGCGACACCTTCACCGCTCTCTACCGCGCTCACCATCCCGCGCTCCTCCGCTTTGCCCTGCACATGACCGGTGATCGCGATGCCGCAGCGGAGGTCACTCAGGACGTGTTCGTCTGGCTGATCCATCACCGCTCCGCCTTCGACCCGGCGCGCGGCGAACTCGCCGCCTTTCTGACCGGTGTGGCCCGCAAAGTCATTCAGCGCCGCGAACGGACACTACGGCGATGGCTTCCGTTCAGCGACTTCGCGCCGCCGCGCGTCGAAATGTCCGCCGCCGTCGACCGCGAACTGGAGTCCGCCGGCTTGCGCAAAGCCATTGCGTCGCTGCCGGTGCGGTATCGGGAGGTGATCGTTTTATGCGATCTCGAAGGCCGAAGTTATGAAGAGGCCGCCCGCCTGCTCGGCTGCGCGATCGGGACGCTCCGTTCGCGCCTGCATCGCGGCCGGGAATTGCTGATCCGCAAGTTTCAACCGGGAAATGGAATTCGACCATGAACTGCAAATCGATTCGCCGCGAACTAATCGAGGCCGCGCGCCGCGGAGAAGCGCCCCGGCCGCATGTGAAAGAGTGCAGGAGTTGCGAGGAATACTATGCCGGTCAACTCGCACTCACCCGGGCGATGGCCGCGCTGCCGCCCGTCGAGCTTCCTGCGCCGCCGCGGCTCGAAGCGGTGCTGCTGGCGGAGTTCGATATGGTCCGTCGCCCGCGAATCGCTTTCCGCGTGCCGCTCGCCGTCGCAGCGTCCATCGCCTGCGCTGTGCTGCTGTTGCCGCACCAGCCGCCGCCGCGCGCTTCTGCCGCCGAAAAACCGTTTCTTGCGATTCCCTATACTGTCCCGCTGGCGCCCTATGAGATCGCGCAGGTGCAGCGGATGGCGATTCCCGTGGCCGCACTCGCCGCGGCCGGCTTCGACGTGCACGCGCAGGATTATGGAGCCGCCGTGCAAGCCGACGTGTTGTTAGGACAGGATGGCCGCGCTCGCGCCATCCGCCTGGTTTCCCAAAACGAAAGGAGCATCGTTCCATGAACAGACCACTCGCACTCGCTTTCGCAGCAGCCTTCGCGGCCTCTGCATTCGCTCAATACCAAATCGCCGATAACCAGCAGAATGGCTGGATCCGTATTCCGGGCACCGGCGTCATCACGGTCGGGGCCGGAAAGATCGATGGCCAGACCGGTCCCGTACTCTCCAGACCGCTCTCTGCCGATGAGGTTCGCACCACCGTGCAAACGCTCTCCGACGGATCGCACATCAACAAGTCGGAAACCGATCATTTCTTCCGGGACGCGCAAGGCCGCATGCGAACCGAGACGGAGACTGGCGCGGTGATCTTCGATCCCGTCGCCGGGGTCTCGTACGATGTCACCAACCGCAACAAGACGTATGCGAAGAGATCCATCACCGCCGGAGCGACCGTCACGATCGCCGCGGCGGCGCATTATTCCTCCGTCGACTCGGCGTCGGTGACCGGCAACACCACCATCAATACTTCAGGCTGGCACAAGGTCACCGGATCGGACGCCGGCAAGGGAGTTACGGAAGAGGATCTCGGTACTCAGAACGTCAACGGCTTCCAGGCTCACGGCTCGCGGATCACCATGACCATTCCTGTCGGCGCGCAGGGCAACGATCACGACCTCAAAATAGTCAACGAGCGATGGGTCTCCGACGATCTGAAGCTGCTCGTCAAGAGCTCCAACTCCGATCCCCGTTTCGGTGTGACCACATATGAGCTCACGAACATCGTGCCGGGGCCGCCCAATCCGTCTCTGTTCCAGCCGCCCACCGATTACACCATGGAAGTTCAGAAACACCAGTAGAGATAATGAAAGCATGATGCCCCTGGGGCGCATGCTGATCGTTCTCGGGCTGGTGCTTGTCGCCGCGGGCCTGCTCTTCACCTTCGCCGGACGGCTGCCCCTCAAACTGGGCCGGCTGCCCGGCGATTTTTATTATCGCGGCAGGAATTCCAGCTTCTACTTCCCGCTCACGACCTGCATCCTGCTCAGCGTGCTGTTTTCTCTGGTACTGTGGCTGTTCCGGAGATGAGCCAATGACTGCCGCCGATTTTCGCCGCCTCGCCCTCAGCCTGGAAGGCGCGGAAGAGAGTTCCCACATGGGCGCTGCCGATTTCCGCGTCGGCGGCCGCATTTTCGCGACCCTTGCCGCGATCGAGCAGGGTTACGGCACTCTCATGCTCTCACCGGAACTGCAAGCGGATTTCGTGGCTGAAGCGCCTGAGGTGTTTCTGCCCGTCAAAGGCGGCTGGGGACGCAACGGCGCAACTCACGTGCGGCTCAGCGAGGTGGATGAGGATATGCTCGCGGGCGCGCTCCAGGCGGCGTGGAAATTGCGGATTGAGATGACGCGGAAGGTTCAGCGCAAGCGGCCCAGGTGATCGATGGGCCAGTATGCGAAGACGGCTTTGCCGTAAATGCAGTCGCGCGGCACATAACCCCAGGAACGGCTATCGCTCGATGAACCGCGATTGTCGCCCAGCACGAAATAGCTGTCGGGCGGTACCACCTGATCGACCGGAACATGCGGCCATGAGACGTTGTCTTTGCAGTTGCAGTCCTGCGGCACGAAATCGAGCGGCTTGTCGTTGACGTAGACCTGTCCGGATTCGATGCGGACCTTGTCTCCGGGCAGGCCGATCACCCGCTTGATGTAGCTCTTGGTGCGGTCCTCGGGGAACCAGAAAACAACGGTGTCGCCGCGCTCGATGCTGCCGAGGCCGAATTTCAGGCTGAATTTGTTGATGAAGATCCGCTCGTCGTCCAGGAGAGTCGGCTTCATGCTGGTGCCTTCCACTTTCACCGGCTGGTAAATGAAGACGATCAGAACGACTGCGATCAGTACCGAAAATGCCAGGTCGCGCACCCAGGACAGGGCACTCCAGAGGCTCCTCCTCGGCTCTTCTTCAGGCTGAGGAACGGGACTTTCATTTTCCAGCATCGCCAACTTCTAACAAAGATTATAGACGGTTGAGGCTGTGGCTGGTTTCGCACTCCACTCGCCTTTGACGGGCTTGTGGAAAGAGTCCGTTTGTCGTTCTCGTCGCGCTCCATTCGCCTTTCGATATACCTTTTACCGCTTCTGACGGTCGCGGCTCCGCTAGCAGAATCAACTACATACGGAGCCGTGACCGTAAGGGAGTAACCATGGCCCTGTGGGCCGCCGATAGAAATGAAAGTCGGCGTAGTGCATCCTGGTATCGGTAGCGGCGCGTTTGAGGTCG